>Ga0326727_10000842_pt1 | contig 121064 bp, 96 predicted proteins | sample MB2enrmetagenome_FD_207643 | JGI IMG/M metagenome (GOLD analysis project Ga0326727, IMG submission 207643) | Lab enriched peat soil microbial communities from McLean, Ithaca, NY, United States - MB29MY | ecosystem: Environmental > Terrestrial > Soil > Wetlands > Peat | place: USA: New York... | reverse complement strand
GCGCGAACGGGTCGGGGGGAATTTCCTCGCCATCTTTCACCAAGGCCCGGAGGTGGCAGCGAATCGCGTCTTCCGCCATTTCGCGCGCTTCGGCAATGGTCCGACCATAGGTCACGATTCCGGGCAGCGCCGGAACAATAACCTGGTACCCGCCCTCCAAGAGCCCTTCGTAGATGACCGTGTACCCGTGCTGGGCAGAAACGACTTGCTTGCGAGGCTTGGCGTGGATTCGCGGCATGGACTTTGGTCCCTCCTCGCGTATTCTAGCACGATGTCAACGTTGGTGCGTGGACAGGGGAGCGCGGCGCTCTATCGGTCGACCGCATCACCCTGCCCGCCGATCCTCGCACGCGGATTAGAGGCGATGCGAAAAGAGGAAAATGCCGAATGGAAGAGCCTCTGAGGAGCGCAAAATTCGCGCACCTCATCGCTACCTCACCACGACCTCCGAGGTACCCGGTTCGCCCGTGCCCCCCGAAACGGTTCCCCCGCGGCCTCCCTGGGGTCAGCCGAGCCGCTTACCCAGAGCTACGGTTAGGGCGTTTCCTGTCAAAGTGGACTGTTTCCCCGTAAGAACTGGGACGTTCGGAGAGTTGGGCCAAGCAAGGGACGACGGACGCCGCTTTCGCATGTGCTATTCCTTCGTCTCTTTGAGTTTCTTGAAGGAACGAGCGCTGTCTTCAACACCGTAAAAGGACTCCATTATGCTCTCGATTACGTTTAGAGCTCTATGGATGTCCAATCGTGCTGGCTCAGAGAGGGCATGGACAGCCTTATTGCCCATGAATCGGAAGTCATGAAGCGTATCGATGACGTCATCCGCAAAATATTTCCGCAAGGCGTTCACTTTTGATTGAATAGATGCGGAGTTCTCAATTTCCGGAATTCTATCCAAGACGATAGCTTCGACCAACGCCCTAAGTCCGATTGCTGCGAGTAAATAGAGTTCGTGATCGAAGGCCTCATTGGTTTGAAAGTATGCCCTCCTGATGTGTTCTGGCACAGAAAAAAAGATTTTCCGCTCCCGTCGCTTATGCTCCCTCGTAGGGAACACATGTTCTGCCACCTCGCCGGCTTCCTCGAATTCGAAAGGGTGTTCGTACAGGCGAAAAGATAGACGATCACAGCCGCAGCACTGAAGTATTTGTGCGTGAAATAGCTTGTCGGAGCCCCAGAAGTAGTCGTGGTGCAATTGCTTATATTCAGCCGCGATTTCGTGCCAGGTCTCGTTTCGGCATATATTGCAATAGAAACGGGTTTTCGCCATTGCACGAGCCCCTATTGCCCTATTGCTAATGAAATCGCGCGCCTTTTTCAAACCGCGTAGCGCTCCGTTTTGTCGTGGCGGCGCTCCAATTCTCCCCAAGTATACAAGCCGCGGAGTTCAAGAACAACTCCTTACAAAAGGAAAGAGGTCCAGCCGCGATTCCGCCTGAGCCAGTTCTTTTGCTGCCTACTGCCTTCTGCTTACTGCCTACTCTCTCCCACCTTGATGCCAAACCTTCGCGGGTGGCGTCCCATAGCCTTTGTAATGCACGCCCGTAGAGCGGGGTTCTGCAAACAAAACGCGCGAAGCGCCTTGGACTGTGGCGTCGAGCCGCTGCAGTCCAAGGTGGCTTTGGCACATCCAATTTCATAACAGAGGCGCGAAGGGGCACAGAAAAGCAGGGATTCCGGGCACCTGACACCTGACACCTGGCACCTGACACCTCTTCTGCCTGTGACACTTCAAAAACTGTAACCCCCATAGTCGCGGAGGCCCCCGGTTCCCGCGTATTCTCCAGCGCGAGGGTGAAAAACATGGGAACCGAAATCATTCTGGGCGTCGTGATCGTGATCCCGTTGGTCTTCGCCGCTGTGGCATTGCGATGGACTTCCGAAGATTGGCTGCAATCCTTTGTGATCCTGGCGCGCTCCCTGGGGAGGCTGATATGAACCGGGCAGAGAGGCAGGCGGAGAAACGGGCTTTTGTTGCCTCCCCAATTGCTCTAGAATGGGTGCGGGCGCATACTCACACCTCTTGGCCTTCCCGAGTTTTCCGTACTTGGCGTGACCCGAGCCTCGTAACCCGAGCGCCGGGCGTAGACCGGCATGAGTGCAGGCAAGAGGAGAAGATGATGGCGACTTCGCGCGGATACTCGGCGGTTCTGAAAGAGCGGGGATTTGTGTTCCTGCTGGCGGCACAAGCGCTGGCGGTGTTTGATGACAACACCTTCAAACAACTCCTGATGCTCTTCGTCACCGCGAGTGTCGCTTCCCTGGCCACTCGCAACCTCTACATTTCTCTGGGCACGGCGCTCTACGTGCTCCCCTACATCGTGTTCTCCTCCTACGCGGGCCAGGTGGCCGACCACTTTTCCAAGCGCCGCGTAATCATTTTCATGAAGATGGTTGAGGCCACGCTCCTCGTCCTTGCCACCTTTGCCATGTTCGCCGGACATATCATTGCCATGCTGGCGGTGCTCTTCCTGTTGGGAATTCACGCCTGCTTCCTCGATCCCGCCAAAGAAGGAATTCTGCCGCAGATCTTTCCGGACGAGGCCCTGTCGCGGGCCAACGGACTGATGCAGCTTACGGTTTACACCATGATCGTGTCGGGACCGGTGGCCGCCGGGCTGCTGCTCGACGCGTTCCCTTCCCGACCCTATATTCCCGTGGCCATGCTCGTGGGCATGGCTTTGCTGGGATTGGCCGTGGCCACCGGCATCAGCCGCGTACCGGCCATCGCGCCAGGAGAGAAATTCCGCTGGAACGCCTTTCGGGAGTTCCGGCAGGACTTTGGGGAGATTCGCAGCTCGCGCCCGCTTTTTCGAACGGTTCTGGCCATCGCCTATTTCTGGTTTCTGGGCGCGGTCTATTTGCAAAACGTTATCGGTTATGGCCGCGATCTTTTGCATTTGAGCAATACCGGAATCAGTTACCTCACCGCTTCGGTATCGATTGGCATCGGGCTGGGAGCGTTTGTCGCGGGCAAGCTTTCCGCCGACCGCGTGGAACTGGGCCTGGTGCCCATCGGTTCGGTGGGCCTGGGCGTCTTCGGTGTGTTTCTCTTCCTTGGCCATCACTCCGTTGCCCAGGTTTTCATTGGGCACTTCCTGCTGGGCTTTTCGGGGGGGATCTTTATCATCCCGCTGCAATCCTATTTGCAGGCCAACGCGGGCGAGCGCTCCAAGGGACGGGTCATCGCCACCTCGAACGTCTTGACCTTCACCGGAGTATTTCTGGGCGCGGGCATTTTCGCGTTCCTTTCCGGCCCTTGCCGCATGCAAGCGAACCAAGTCCTGCTGGTCATGGCGGTGATTTCGTTCGGCGTCACGTGGCATATCCTGACGGTCCTGCCCGATTTCATGATCCGCCTGTGCTTCTTCCTGCTCACCCACACGTTCTATCGCATTGAAGTGCGCGGGGCGGAAAACCTGCCCCGGCGCGGACCGGCGCTGCTGGTGTGCAATCACATCTCCTTTGCCGATCCGTTCCTGATCGGCGCCTGCACGCCGCGCTTCATTCGCTTCCTGATGTACCGCCACTTTTATAACACGGCGGGAATTCACTGGCTGGCGAAGCTGATGGGCGCCATCCCGATTTCGGAAGCCGACAAGCCGCGGGAGTTGGTGGAGTCGCTGCACACCGCGCAGGACCGCTTGCGCGAAGGCGACCTGGTTTGCATTTTCGCGGAAGGCGCCATTACGCGCACGGGAAACCTGTTGCGCTTCCGGCGCGGCTTTGAGCGCATCACTCGCGGCCTTACGGTTCCCATTATTCCCGTTCACCTTGACCGCGTGTGGGGCAGCATTTTCAGCTTCGAGCGCGGGCGCTTCTTCTTCAAGTGGCCGCGCCGCATCCCCTATCGTGTCACCGTGAGTTTCGGCGCGCCGCTCGCGGGCGATGCCAACGCCTTCCAGGTGCGGCAAGCGGTGATGGCGCTAAGCGCGGAGGCCTTCGCGCGGCGTGGCGCGGCCCAGCGGCCGCTGCCGGAGCTGTTCCTGGATAGTGCGCGACGCAACTGGCGGCGCTTCGCCATGGCGGATTCCACCGGCCGCCAGGTGAACTTTGGCCAGGCGTTGATTGGCGCGCTGCTGTTCCGGCGCCACGTGGTGAGACAATGCCGGGGCGAGAAAATGATCGGCGTCCTGCTGCCGCCCTCGGCGCCGGCAGCGCTGCTCAATTTCGGCATCAGCCTGGCGGGCCGCGTGCCGGTAAACCTGAACTACACCGCTTCCAAGCAGGCGATGGAAGTGGCCGTGGAACGCTCCGGGGTCAAGACGATCTTCACGACGGAAAAGCTGTTGAGCCGATTGGGAATCGACAAGCAGCCCGGCATGGTTATGGTCGAAGATGTGGCGAAGACCTTCACTCCCCGCGACAAACTGCTTTGGGCCGCGCTCGCCCGCCTGGTCCCCACCGCGCTGCTGCGGCGCTGGCTTATTCCGCGCGAGGTGAGGCTCGATTCCCTCGCCACCGTGATTTTTTCCAGCGGCAGCACCGGGACGCCCAAAGGCGTGATGCTGAGCCATCGCAACATCGTTTCCAACCTGGAGGGTGTGCAGCAGACGATCAACGTGAACCGGAGCGATTGCCTGCTGGGGATTCTGCCTTTCTTCCACTCCTTCGGCTTCTCCATCGGGTTGTGGCTGCCGGCCATTTCCGGGTTCGGCGTGGCCTACCATACGAACCCGCTGGAGGCGCGCAAAATCGGCGAGCTCTGCCGGAAGTTTCACGTCACTATCATGATTTCCACGCCCACCTTCGTGTGGGAATACATCCGGCGCTGCGAGGCCGAGGATTTCGGCACCCTGCGCGTGGCGATGGTGGGCGCGGAAAAGATGAAGCCTGAACTCGCGGACGCCTTCCGCGAGAAATTCCATATCGATCTCCTGCAAGGCTACGGGTGCACGGAGCTTTCGCCGGTGGTCTCGGTGGAAAGCCCCGGCTACAGTGACAACGACCAGAAGCAAATCGGCGCCAAGCGCGGCACCGTCGGGCACCCGATTCCCGGTGTCGCGGTGCGCATCGTGAATCCGGAAACCTTTGCGACGCTCGGCTCCGGCCAGCCAGGCATGCTGTTAGTCAAGGGTCCGAGCGTGATGGTGGGCTACCTCGAGGAGCCGGAAAAGACGCGCCAGGTTCTGTGGGAGGATGGCTGGTACATTACCGGCGACGTCGCGCAACTTGATGAAGATGGCTTCATCCAGATCACCGACCGGCTGGCGCGCTTTTCCAAGATCGGCGGGGAGATGGTGTCACATGTTCAGGTGGAAGATGCGTTGCATCGGGCGCTGGGCTGCTTCGAGCCTCGCATGGTGGTCACGTCGATTTCCGACGAGCAGAAAGGCGAGCGCTTTGTGGTGCTCCACACGGAGTTGGGATTGAGCGTGGACGAATTGCTCAAGCGCATGCGCGATTCCGGACTTCCCAAACTGTGGGTGCCGCGCAAGGAAAACTTCTTTCCAGTACCCGCGTTGCCCTTCCTCGGGAGCGGCAAGCTGGATTTGAAACAGGTAAAGGAGACCGCCAAGCGGCTCGCCACCGCCCAACCCGCCGCTGCGGAGGCGGCACAAAGGGAGTGACTTCGCGATTTGTGGAACCTCTGGCCCGAAAGCGGTATACTCACTCCCGGCGTCCCGCACGATCCTCTGGCTGGTGTTTGCAAGACTTGGTTGGATTGGTCCTTCTCCGGGCCGCTGCTTGCAATTTCAAAATTTGATTAAGACCCAATGTTCCTCTCCCGCGTAATCGTTCGTCTCAGCCTCTGGCTGCTGGCCCACACATTCTATCGAGTGGAAGTATGCGGTGGCGAAAACCTGCCGAAGACGGGCCCGGCCCTGCTGGTGTGCAACCACGTCGCCTTCATCGATCCCTTCCTGCTGGGCGCGGGCGTGCGCCGCTCGATTTGTTTCCTGATGCCGCGGCTTTTTTATGAGGCCCGCGCCATCAACTGGCTGGCGAAGCGGATGGGGGCAATCCCGGTCTCCGCCACGGACGCGGCCCTGGAAATGGTGCGGGCCGACCAGGAGGCGCAGGACCGTCTGCGCTCGGGCGAACTGGTTTGCCTGTTCGCGGAATGCGCCCTGATGCGCGCCGGTGATTTGCCGCGCTTCGCGCCCACTCTGGAAGCCCTCACTCGGGGGCTCAGGGTGCCGATCATTCCCATACACATCGACCGCGAGTGGGGAAACATCTTCGGCTTCGAGCAGGGCCGGTTCTTCTTCCGGTGGCCGCGGCGCATTCCCTGCCGCGTCACGGCAAATTTTGGCCCGGCGCTCCCGGCCAACGCCAGCGCCTTCCGGGTGCGGCAGGCCCTGGCGTTGCGAGCGGCGGAGACCGCGATGCGGCGCGACGCGGTGCAACAACCGTTGCCGGTGGCGTTCCTGGATTGCGCGCGGCGCAACTGGGGCCGCTTCGCCATGGCGGATTCAACCGGGCGCGAGCTTACTTTCGGGAAGGCGCTGATTGGCGCGCTGCTCTTCCGCCGATTTGTAGTGAAGCGCTGCCCGGGCGAGAAGATGGTGGGTGTCCTCTTGCCGCCCCTGGCGCCGACGGCAGTGGTGAATCTCGGCATCACCCTGGCCGGGCGGGTCCCGGTGAACTTGAATTACACCGCGCCCATGCAGGCCATGAACGCGGCCATCGAGCGCTGCGAAATCAAAACCATTTTCACTTCGGAAAAACTTTTGGAACGATTTGACATCCCCAAGCGGCCGGGCATGATCCTGATGGAAGCGGCGGCCGGGACCTTTTCCAAAGTTGACAAGCTGGTGTGGGCGGCCATCGCTCGCCTGGCGCCCGTCGGGCTCCTGCGCCGGACTTTGATTCCACGTGAAGTGACGCTGGATTCACTGGCCACGGTGGTCTTTTCCAGCGGCTCCACGGGGACGCCCAAGGGCGTGATGCTGACCCACCGCAACATCGTCTCCAACGTGGAAGCGATGCTCCAAACCATCAACGTCGACCGGAACGATTGCCTCCTCGGGGTTCTGCCTTTCTTCCACTCGTTCGGCTTCACGGTGGGATTGTGGCTGCCTGCCATCGCCGGCTTTGGCGTGGTTTTTCATACCAACCCGCTCGAGGCGCGCACGATTGGCGAACTCTGCCGGAAGTACCGCGTCACCCTCATCATCGGGACGCCAACTTTCGTGTGGGAATACGTCCGGCGCCTGGAGCGCGCCGACCTGGCCTCCGTGCGCGTCGCCATTGTGGGCGCGGAGAAAATGCGGCTGGAACTCGCCGACGCCTTCTGGGAGAAATTCCATCTCGACCTCTCGCAGGGCTACGGCTGCACGGAAACCTCACCCGTAGTGTCCGTGGAGACCGCCGGGCGCCGGCGGCAAAGTCAGATGGGCAGCATCGAGCCCGGAAGCGTGGGCCGGCCGATGCCGGGGATTGCCGTGCGCGTGGTGAATCCCGAAACGTTTGAGACCCTGGGGCCCGGCCAGGAGGGGATGTTGCTGGTCAAAGGACCGTGCGTGATGGCGGGTTACCTCGACGAGCCGGAAAAAACGCGCCAGGCCATTTGGGAAGACGGCTGGTACATTACCGGCGACGTGGCGCAACTCGACGAAGACGGCTTCATTATGATTACCGACCGGCTGTCGCGCTTTTCGAAAATTGCCGGTGAAATGGTGTCGCACGTCCACTTGGAAGAGGCGCTGCATCAAGCGCTCGGCAGCCTGGAGCAGCGGCTGGTGGTGACCTCCGTCTCCGACGATCAGAAAGGTGAGCGCTTCGTGGTGCTGCACCTCGATTTGGGATTGGACGTGGACGAATTACTGAAGCGCGTGCGCTATTCCGGATTGCCTCCTCTGTGGGTGCCGCGCCGGGAACACTTTTTCCAGGTCGAATCGCTCCCGGTGATGGGCAGCGGGAAATTGGATTTGAAATTGGTGAAGCAAACCGCACAGAAACTTACTGCCCGAGTGACGGCGGCGTAGGAGCCTCCCCTTTCATCAGACATGATCTCCCGAGCTGTGGTTGCGTAGAGGGCGCTTGCATTTCCGAACTAAGTCGGCATAATAGAATCATGTTCAAGCCGAAAAAGGCCTATTCCTACCAAATCAACGTCGTACCTGAGAAAGAGGGCGGGTACACAGTTCTCGTACCGCAGTTACCAGGCTGCGTTTCATTCGGAACTACCATTGAAGAAGCCACCGACCATGCTCGCGAGGCGATCGAGCTGCATCTTGCGAATCTCGCGGCGCACGATGAGCCGATCCCGGAGGGGAACGAAACAACCCCGATCTTCACGACCTTGGTTCACGTGACCCTCTCCCATGCCTGAAACGGCTCCAATTGGTCAGACCTCGACTCCCAAACGGCGCAGGTCACTCTCCAGTTGTCCCGCATTCAGAAACTGAATGGTGTGCAGGCCCAGGCTCCGGGCGCCTTCCAGGTTCAGCGGGCGGTCGTCGATGCAGACGCACTCTTCCGGCTGCCGCTGGGAGATTTCGAGCGCCATCCGGTAAATTTGCGGATGAGGTTTGGCTACGCCCAGGTAGCATGAACTGAAGAAGACGGAAAAGTAATTGCGCAAACCGAATTTCTCAATGCGGTAGAGATTCAACTCGCGCGACTCGTTGTTGAGTGCCGCCAGAAAGACCGTCCCCGCTTGCGCGAGGCGTCCCATGAGGGCGAGCGAACCCGGCAGCGCTTCCGATTGGGAGTACATAAAGTCGCGCACTTCCTCTTTGGCAAAGGCGCGGGGACGGTAGAAAATAGTGCGGTCGAGATACTGATCGAGGTCAAGCTGGCCCGAGTCGAATGCCGCGCTCAACATCTGGTGGCGGCCCTCGAAATCGTCGCCGTCCAAGCCGAACTTCTTTACCAGCTCACCGCGTTCGCCGCGATCCGAGCCGTTGGTCAGCAACACTCCGCCCACGTCGCAAAACACGGCGGTGATTTTGGGCACGCAACACCTCCTGTCAGTACGGACGCCCCTTGCGGGTGCCCCTGCGGAGGGCAGGCACGAGGCCTGCCCCTACATTACGTTATTGGCGGCGGCTCCGCCGCAGTGCGCTATCCCAGCCATTCGGGGTTGTGGGCGGTGCCATCGAACATGTTGGAAGTCTTGAAGGGTTCAAATTGGCCATCGCGGCCGGCGGCGGCGGTCCGCTCGGAGAGTGACGCGAGTTCCTTCTCCGTCAGCGGGCGGAAGGTGCGGGCCGCATTCAATCCTTGCTCCAGCCGCTCAAGCGATTCGCAACCGTTGATGACCACCGAGGTGGGCAAGCTCATGGCGTAATGCAGGCACTCAATGGGCGTCACCGTGTTGCTCTTCAGCACCTGGCCATCGCCCATGGACTTCATTCCCAACACCCCGATGCCGTGCTGCACCAGCACCGGCACCACTTTATGAGCGAAGCTCTTAAAGTGCATGTCCATCACATTGAGCGGCATCTGCACGGCGTCGAAGGTGAAGCCGTGCTGGAACGCCATGTTGAGCATCTTCAGGTGAATGTCCGGGTCCTTGTGGCCGGTAAAGCCGATGTAGCGAATCTTGCCGGCTTTCTGGGCGGCCAGCGCGGCCTCAAAGCTGCCGCCGGCGCCGAAGATACGGTCGGGGTCGCCGGGGCGAATGACTTCGTGAAATTGCAGCAGATCGATGGTGTCGGTTTGCAAACGCTGGAGCGATTCGTCTATCTGCCGCGCGGCAATGTTCTTTAATTGGCCATCGATCTTGGTCATCAGGAAAACCTTCTTGCGGTAACCGTCGCGCAGCGCCTTGCCCATGCGGATTTCGCTCTTACCGTTGTTGTAGTCCCAGCAGTTGTCCATGAAATTCACACCGTTGTCGATGGCGGTGCGGACAATGCGGATGCTTTCCTGCTCGTCGTCCTGGAGGCCGAGGTGAAATCCCCCCAAGCCCAGCAGTGAAACTTTTTCGCCGCTGCGGCCCAGGGTGCGATAAGGCATTTCACCGTTGGCGGCAGGTGCGGGCAGAGCACCGAGGGCATTTCCGGAAACGGCGGCGCCCGCGCCCGCCACCCCCAGGGTTACCGTCTCCAGGAACTCACGCCGGTTCTGCTTCGAATCGCTCATCGAAGTGCCTCCTTTTCACGATTGGATTTTGGCCGATCAGAGCCCTATGCCGTCAGGATCAAAAACTCATGATACCACGAGGAATAGAAAGGAAGGGATTGACATTATCCCGAATGGATGTAACCTCTCTGCCCATACGACCTGACCTCTTGCCAATTTGGGGGCCCTCCACCTGATCGGCGTGTCCGGTCTGATTCAACCTGAGATGAAAACGTTTTAGGAGGCTTTATGAGGCTAGCTCTGCCTACTCGATGGTGGTTCCTATTGTAATCATGATGGTTTCATCGAACTGGTGGAGATTGCCACGAAATAATTGAAATTCCCAATGAGAGGAAAAATGATGCGAACGATAATTACGCTGAGTCTGGGAGTAGCGCTGGGCGTAGCTGCGCAAGCCGCGAAGGGTCAATCCCTGCCGGCGCCGCCCAGTGGTTTTCAGGCCGATTCCGGCTTTGCGCAGATGCAGGCCCAAATGCGCGCGGCCGGCGTAAGCGATGGGGTGAGGGCGACAAAGGCCAACGACAACATGAGCCCATGCTTCAGCGACCCGAAAGTTCTTTTCGGGTACGGGTGGAACCTCAATCCCGCCGGCAAGATGGTGGTGGACATGATGCTCAAGGCGCCCCAGGATCCCGCCAACCGTAGCCCCGCCGGCTACCTGGACGAACCGGTCAGGAAGCAGGCTTACAAGAACGGGGTTCTGGAGTGGCGCAAGCAGACCTGGCCGGTGATCACCGGCCACCCCTGCAAGGACAGCCAGGTGGGGTTCTATTCGGGCCACTGGGCGGGTTCTGTGGGCAACAAGCTGATTGGCATCAGCGTCGACCGCCTTTATAACTCGAAGGACTCCGGCCAGGCGTGGATCGATGAGTACATCACGAAGGTGACCGCCGCGTTGAACTCCAAATAGTCCGGCGCTCACATTGCTTTCAGAACGTCAAATAATATTCTTCCAAGGGGGTAGCATGAAACACTTCTTTTGCACTCTGCTCGTGGCGCTTGCCGCTGTCGCAATCACTTCAACCGCGTTCGGCCAGGCGGATAAGCCCGGATCGAAAGATTATCCCGGAATCACCCGCATGCCCGGCTACTACATCGACGATTACGAGGAGATGCAATTTAGTTCTTTTGAGTTCACGGTTACGGCAGGCGGCAAGACGACGAAAAAGCCAGTCGAAGGGCATTGGTACCATATCCAGTACCGACGCAAGAAAGATACTCAGCCGGTCAGCGCCATACAGATCAGACGCAACTATCAAAATGCGGCGCGCGCGGCGGGTGGGCAGGTGTTGCACGATGACGGCGGCGATGGTCCAAGGACTACCATTCGCATCGCTAAGGGCGGAAGTGAGGTTTGGGCGGAGCCCTTCATCGCCTCCGTAGGACCGGACATCTACGTTTTGACCATCGTCGAGAAGCAAGCCATGCAGCAGGAGGTTACCATGGACGCCGCCGCCATGGCGCAGGGCCTGGACAACGCCGGTAGCGTGGCCGTCTACGGCATTTACTTTGACACCGGCAAGTCGGAGATCAAGCCCGAATCCGAGGCGGCGCTTACCGAGATTACCAAGCTGCTGACGCAGAACCCAGCGCTGAAGGTGCTCATCGTCGGGCATACCGACATGGTGGCCGGCCTCGACTCGAACATGAAGCTCTCGCAGGCGCGTGCCCAGGCCGTGGTGAGCGCGCTTACGGCCAAGCATGGGATCGCCGCCGCGCGGATGACGCCGGAAGGCGTGGGCCCCTGCGCACCGGTAGCCTCCAACAAGACGGAAGAGGGCCGCGCCAAGAATCGCCGCGTCGAACTGGTGGCAATCGCGACCCAATAGTGGGTGCCGGGCGAGTGGCTGCGTGTTCGGGGCGAGGCCTTCTCGAAGGCCGTCGGACCTTCACGAAACGCAGCCGTCTGGGAATGGTGCCCGCCGGGCTGGCATATTACGCCTTAGCCGGGAGCGGGGAACAGCGCCCCGCAGCCTGGGGGGAGTGTGTCACAAAACGGGGCCGGACCCGGCGGCGCGCCGTTCTCACACGGAGGTAGTCATGCCAATTCTCGGCGTGCCCCGCTTACGAAAACTCCCAACCCCGGCACTTGTCGATCTCACACTGGCTGCGGTTGAGGTAATGCTGGAGCTCCTCCAAGCCGTACTGCCGAGCCAGTTCGCGAGCGCTGACACCCGGGCGCTGGGCCTTAAGCACAAACCATCCTTCCATCGCCAGCCACTTGTCTTGGGCGACGTCTTCGCCATGTTCCTTGAGCAGCCGGTCGCGCTTTTCGGGAAGGTTGAGGTCCTGGTGAAAAACGCAGCGATCCAGGTCCAAAGTGACTCGCGTGACGTTGGTTTGATCTCCCCGGTTGTTGTGGTCGTGTACGAGTTGCTCGCCATCGATGTCAAACACCAGGCAGTCCGGAACATGAGTCGCGCTGACGATGTAGTAGTGGAAATTAATCGCCTGAGCCTGGAGCGACCTTCCCGCCGAGTAAGCGCTCGGCCAGATGACCAACTCCGCTCCCTGATTGGAAAGCTGCTCCCAGAGGGCGCCCCAATTCACATCGAAGCAGATGGCCAGACCCACGCGGCCAAAATCGGCTTGGTAGACGGTGGCCGAATTACCCGGTAAGACGGCGGGCATTTTGAGGCATTCCTCTTGCCAGACCGGGTAAAGCTTGTTGTAGACGCAAGCCACCTGGCCTTGGCGATCGAGCAGGACCGCGGAATTAAACCGCCGCCCCCCTTCTTTCCTGTCGATGGGGCACACAATGTAAGTTCGATGCTTCCTGGCGAGTTGGGCCATGGCGCCCACGGTGGGTCCGTCCAATGTTTCCACGCTCGTTTCATTCTGCCCGCGGCAGGTTTCGGGAATGGCAATGAGGTCTGCACCCTTGGCCCCCTCGGCGTCCACCAATGCGGCTATTTCGTCCAATGGGCGGCCGGGATGGAACCCAATGCTGACCACGCGAACCGGCCGCCCGATCTGGTCGGCACTTGTTCCCGCCGCCGGCGCTGGGGGTTCGGTCCCCAAACTTGCTTTGGCGCCTTCCATCCCCAAACCGGTGGCGAGACTGCCGATTCCCACTGCCGAGCCCTGCAAGAATGCGCGCCTTTTCATTTCAAGACCTCCTCGTCCAGAAAACGCCCGATGAGCCTTAAGGGATGGTACGGCCACCATCGGCGCGCGTCAATGGCCTGTCAAGTAATTTGCAAGAATGCTTTTGGTGGCCTCGCTCCAGCCCGGCCCCCTGCTATAATTAGTCAACGCATCGGGCGCAGTTCACGAAGGAGGATTTATGGCTGGCAAGCTGACCTATGTGATCAAGTTTGTGGCGGACATGGACAGGGCTGTCAAATTTTACCGGGATGTGCTCGGATTACCCCTGAAATTTCAATCGCCGGGGTGGAGCGAGTTCGTGACTGGGGAAACAACGCTCGCGCTTCATCCCGCCTCCGCCAAAAACCCCGCCGGAGGGGTCGAACTAGGCTTCACAGTCCCGGACCTTCAGGAATTTCATCGGGAGATGAGTCAAAAGGGGGTGCAGTTTAGCATGCCTCCCACCAAGCAGGATTTTGGCACTGAACTGGCGCAATTCATTGACTCTGAAGGCGGGCACTGTAGTGTGAGCGGCCCACAGTCTTCATAAACCCGGAAACGGCCTCGGCGATTTGCGGCTTCGCCGCTTGCTGTGCGGAAAGGCTTCGCCTATCCCTTGAGTTTGTGCATTTGTGACGGGTTGAACGATGAAAGAAAGAGAACGGTCTAACACGAGTGTCTCAGCCCTCGCCCCCTTGGGGGGAGGGTGGCCGGCCACCGGCGTTTTCATCAGCCGGGGCCGGACGGGTGAGGGGGTCAAACCCGTGAACACTCCATATACCTACCACAAGACGCGCTCCCTGGCACGCACGGCGGGACAGATTGACAAAGCGCGCGAGCTGAGCCGCATACCGACCGAGACGGAAGGAGTCGCATGGGGCTTGCTTCATAGTTGTGTGGTCGCTACCGGAGGCGTTGGCGTGAGCGCGTTTGGTTTGGACCCCCTCACCCGTCTCGCCCCGGCTGATGAAAGCGCCGGCTGCGAGCCACCCTCTCCCCCAAGGGGGCGAGGGCGGAAGTTCTCATCAGCACGCTTCGAAATGTAGAAACTCGAGGGAAAGGCAGAGCCTTTCCGCATAGCGGTGCGGCGAAGCCGCATGGAGCGCCCCAGTTTCCCGCCAATTTGGACAGCAGTGAAAGCAGATTGCCAGATTCCTCGAAAGTAGGGTTTGCCGCTTAGGGTGTGCCATGCTTTTAGAATTGCACCAACTGAAGAAGCTCGATGACTACCGCTTTCTCATTCCGCGCGGCACGAAGCCCGGAATGTTGACGGACGCGCTCATTTTCACCGACGAACGGCTGCTGATGGACCTGCTGAAGGACCTCTCGCTCGAGCAAGCCATCAACGTGGCGATGTTGCCCGGCATCGTGGGACGGTCGCTCGCCATGCCCGACATTCACCAGGGCTACGGCTTTCCCATCGGGGGAGTGGCGGCTACGGACCCGCACCGCGACGGCGTGGTCTCACCCGGAGGCGTGGGATTTGACATCAACTGCGGCGTGCGTCTGCTCGGCAGTTCGCTTACCCGCGAGGATGTGCGGCCCAAGCTTCGCGAGCTGGTGAACCAGATGTTTCGCGACATTCCCTCGGGCGCGGGGCACAGCGGCAACATTCGAATCTCCTATCCGGAACTCGATAACCTTCTCCAAGAGGGCGCCGCGTGGATGGCGGAGCACGGTTACGGCCGCGGCGAGGACCTGACCCACTGCGAAGAGAGTGGGGCCATCGACGGCGCGGACCCCGGGATGGTGAGCGATCACGCGAAAAAGCGCGGCTTGCCGCAGGTCGGCACGCTCGGCTCTGGCAATCACTTTCTCGAGGTTCAGTATGTGGAGCGGGTGTTCGATCCGGGCTGCGCCGAGGCGTTGGGGCTTTATGAAAATGAGGTGGTGGTGCTCATCCATTCGGGCTCACGCGGGCTGGGCCACCAGGTGTGTACCGATTACCTGCGCGAAATGGGTCCGGCCATGCATCGCTACGGCATTGACTTGCCGGACCGCCAACTGGCCTGCGTGCCGGTGAAGTCGCCGGAAGGGGAAGCTTACCTTGCCGCCATGCGCGCCGCGGCGAATTATGCCTGGGCCAATCGCCAGGGGATTACCCACTTTACCCGACAGGCGTTCAAGCGGATCTTCGGCGAACACGAGGAACTGCGCGTCATCTACGACGTGTGCCACAACATCGCCAAGCTCGAGCGCCACCAGGTGGAGGGCCGCGAGCGGGAAGTGATGGTGCACCGCAAAGGCGCTACGCGCGCCTTCCCGCCAGGCCACCCGGATGTGCCCGAAGTCTACCAGCAGGTGGGCCAGCCGGTGCTGATTCCCGGATCCATGGGGACTTCCTCCTATGTGCTGGTGGGTGCGGAGGGCGCCATGCAGGAAAGCTTTGGCACCACTTGCCACGGCGCGGGCCGCGTGATGAGCCGCACGGCGGCCAAGAAATCGCAATACGCGCAGGATGCCAAGCAGCGCCTCGAGGACCTGGGCATCATCGTGCGCGCCGAAACGCGCGACGGCATTACGGAAGAAATTCCGGAAGCTTATAAAGATGTGGATGCGGTGATCGACGTGGTCCACAACGCCGGCCTCGCCCGCCGCGTGGCAAGGCTGAAGCCGATGGGGGTGATCAAGGGGTAGGGGTTCGGGAGACGGGGCACGGGATACGGGATACGGGATACGGGGCGAGGCGCTTTGTTTGCAGCGAAGCGGCAGAGGCAAGTCAAAAGTCAAAAGTCAAAAGGCAAAAGTGAAAGCCCGCGAAGCGGGTGTCGCCATCTGGCCCACGGCGAGCCAGCCGTGGGAAAATGGAAAGATGGAATGATTCTTGAGCCCTGGCGCGGGCCACATCTGGTCCGCGAACGAACGGGTGGAATTTAAGCTACTGTGGCTCAGGAGCCCAAAATGGAAATCCTGATTAAACAATCTTTGATATTACTTAGGAAGCTACTATCGATTCTCGGCGTTGGAATCAAGGCGACCGCGATGGCTGGCGGGGCTGAGTTCTATAAACCATACGCCGCGTCACACGTGAATTCCCTCTACAACCTGCTCTTCTGTGATGATCTGTCTTTGTTCCATAAAGAATCAAAGGCAAAGGACGTTTCTCCTTGGGCCACGCTCTTTACGGAGAATCCGGACTACGCCGCCCTCGAGGGAATCGCCCAGAATCAGGATGAAGAGAGCCGGGTTCGCGTGCTCGCGTACAACCGGCTTCGGGCCGCTGGCCGGCCGGTCCCGGCGAAGAAACTTCTGGGTGTGATTGTTGAAGTGGCGCTTCCGCAAGGGCTTGATGTACTCGCGGCTTATCCCGATGGCCGGGCCCGCTATTTGAACCAATCCGGAAAGGTCGCCATCTTCGAGGGCGGTCCGCCGGAAGTCGTAGCTCTGGCCAAGGAATTGGTCACAACTTCACAAGCGCTGGTAAACAAAATCGGGCCTTGGGAGAAGAACCGCCTGCCTCCCCCCCGGACCGGAAACGTTCGCCTGACCTTTCTCGCCTCGGACGGGCTGTACTTTGGCGAGGGGCCATTTCAAGTATTGCAGAAAGACCCACTGGGTGGCCCTGTGCTATCCAAAACTATCCAACTACTCCAGATCGCAGTGAAAGCAGGTCTCAAGTGACGGCGGGACGAGAGACACGTCGGAAGGCAGACGCTGCGGCCGCTGCCGGCGCTGGTGAGGGTATCTTATCCAGGGTGGGTACAAAATCAGGCACGCTGCTTTTTCCCCATCCGATGCCCTTGGTACCAGCCCCGAGCTTTGGACGGGAATGCAGGCCCAGTACGAATTGTGGGAAGCGTCAAGGCGGCGGCGAAGGAAGATAGCTTCCCTGGTCGTGGCGCACGGCGTTTAGGTGCGCGAATCCTCCTTCCTCTTCACGCCCAGCCAAACCGCGGGCTGGTGCAGACGGTCGCTTTTCATGAAAGTCATCATGGTTTCGATACCGCCAGGGGATCCCTTAGCGAAACCGTCAATAATTTAGCTTGACAGCTACAGGCGGGTAGGTTAAAATAGGTTTTGAGGATTGACGCCGGTCGAGCTACAGCGTGGGCCGGGGTCAGCGCGTGGGTGGAACTCCTGGCCGCATCCGGGGCCTCGTCGCTCCGCGCGCCAAGCCGGAATGGATTGATAATGTGTATGTCCATAGCCTCGTCGCCCGCAGATTGCCTGGCGACTTCTTGTCCAACCCCCGCACAAATTCCCAAACCTGAGAACCTTCTGAAAACAAAGGCTCGAATGAGGGTTTTTTCCAAAAACGAACCTGAGAACATGCTGAAAAGAAGCCAGTTATAAGAATCCGTAGGATCCCCAGAAGAGCATGACAAAATGACCGTAAGGATAGCCTCTCCAGGGCCGGCGACCGCGGGCGGAAAATGCTCGGCATGATAATGTAATTAGGCTAGCACGCGGCCGTGAGCATCAGACGGGAATGCAAGCCCAGGACAAGTCGTGGGAAGCGTCAAGACGGCGGGGAAGGAAGATAGCTCCCCTCGTCGTGGCGCGCGGCGTTTAGGAAAGCGAATCCTCCTCCCTCTTCACACCCTGCTGAACCGGCCTACACCTGTTGCGCCAGATAGTTCTGAATGCCGATGCTATCGATGAGCCCAAGTTGCTCTTCCAGAAAATCGACGTGCTCTTCCTCATCCGCCAGGATGGCCTGGAGCAGGTCGGCCGAGGCGTTGTCACCCGCTTTGCGGCAGGTAGCGATGACGGCGTTGTACTCGGCCACGGCATTTTTCTCCAGCGCCAGGTCGTTCTGGAATTGCGATTTCACATCCTTGCCCACCACGAGTTTGGGCATGTCATTCAGATTGGGCGTGCCTTCCAGAAAGAGAATGCGCTCGATGAGTTTTTCCGCGTGCTTCATCTCGTTGATAGACTCTTTCTTGGTATGTTCGCTCAGCTTCTTGTAACCCCACGTCTCGCACATTTCCGCGTGAATGAAATACTGGCTGATGGCCCCCAGTTCCTCCTTCAGCATTTTGGCCAGAACCTCGATGACTTCCGGTTTGCCCTTCATGTCAGCTCCTTCTCCCTAAGGTGATGGATAGAGGATAAGGTATGAAGGGCAAAAGATAAAGGGTAAAGGATAAAGGGTAAAGGGTAAAGGATAAAGGGTAAATGCTAAAGGTCCGGGCCCCTAGGGTATGGCAACAAACCGGGGACTAACCTTTAGCTTTCTTCCTTCATCCTTTATCCTTCACCCTTTACCCTTTAGCCTTTACCCTTTACCCCTTAGCCTTTACCCTTTTTTCTCCCGCACGTGGGCGATCAAGTCGCGGACGCTATCGGCGAGCTCCACCACTTCGCCGTCACCTTTCACATCGAACTCGATTTGGTAATTTCCCCCCGCGGCGTGGTCTACCGCTTCTCTCAGGTCGGTCAAGGGCTTCACCACCTGGCGCGGCAGGGTGAAGCTGACCCAGATGCTCACCAGCAAGGTGATTACGGAGATGATCCCCCCTATCACTTCGGCGCGAATCAGCAAGGCGCGGGCGCGCGCGTGGTCCCTCTGAACGCGCTGCCAACTTCGGCTCTCGAGTTCAGTGGAGAGGTTGATGATCCGCTGGCTGGCAGCCGTCAAGTCTCGCGAAGTTTGGCGAATCTCCGGATCGTTCTCTTCCACCTTGGCCGCCACTTCGGTGTCGAAGGACTCGATGCGGGCGCGCAGCATTTCGATCAAGCGCGTGCGGCTCTCGCGGGGTGAATGCGCCAGGACATCATCCAGGTCCTTCTTATAGGTCCGCACGATCTCGCGCAGGCTTTCAACGGGTGGCAGATTGCTTTCCCCCAACCGCTCGACCGCGTGGTTAAAGCCCGACCGGTAGAGGGTGATCTGCGCTTCCAGATCGTCGAACGTGGCCTTTTCCTCGGGCTGCAAGGCGCGGCAGGTCTGAACGGTTTGCTCGAGTTGCATTAGAGATACCCGGTTGCGGGCAATGTCGTCCGGGTCGTGCAAGAGGAAGTAGTTGGTCTCCGCCCGGCGGGCGTCAAGCATCTCAATGGAGGCGCGCTCGGCGCCGGTGGCCACGGGAGCGTCGACGTTGACGATGCGGTCCACGATCGAGGCCATGGCAAACAGGTAATACACCGCCAGGAAAATAACCGGCACCAGGATCAAGCGCACCAGCGCCAGACTTAAAGCAACACGACGGCGCAGGGAGAAACCCTGAAGCAGGACGAAGAGTGCCTTCGGCGAACGCCAAACCATAGGTCAGGTTCCCCGGGGAGTGCAGGAGGGTAAGCCCTTCAAGCCTGTTAAATGCGACGAGAGAATTCTACTCCAAAATGCTTCCTTCTAGGTGCGAATTCCACCGGCCGTTCAGCCCAGACGTGGGTGCGACTCCGGTCGCATGGCGCATCCAGGAAGGAGGATTACTCATAAGGGCCGAGGCCGCCACTACGGATGGAACTTTTTCGCCCCGAGAACCGTATAATGCGATAACGGTGGCCGTATGATGGGAGGAACGAAAATGTTTTGCCCTCAATGTGGAAAAGAATATTCCGAGCGAGTGAATTTCTGCTGCCATTGCGGCACGGCGCTCTGTGCGCCCGTATGCACAATACCCAAGAAGCTTGCGCGCTCGCGCACCGACCGGAAAATCGCGGGTGTCTGCGGCGGATTCGCCGATTACCTCGGATTGGACGTGACCCTGGTGCGAATCATCTGCCTGATGCTCGCCTTCTTTGGCGGTTGGGGAGTCTTCGGCTATATCATTGCCTGGATCGTCATGCCGGATGAACCCCTGCCGCAGACCTCGGCCGCCACGGCGAGGGGCCAGTATGCGGCGCCTATAGCTTAAGAATCCATCCCGCCATTTTCTCTAACGCCACGGGCGACATGGTTTCTTCGATCTCGGCGTACTCGCTAGGCGCTCCGGTTCGGGCGGTTTGGAAAAGATGGTTCAAGCCCGGAAGTTCGTCGGTTTCGAAGTGCTTGTTGCCGCCCTCCTGCAAAGCCTGGTGGATGGCGGGGAGATTCAGCGTGGGGGGCACCTGAAGATCCTTTTCCCCATTAAGGGCTAGCACCGGGCACTGGACTTTTCTCAATGCTCCCGCCGGGTCATAGGCGAGGAAAAACTGAAACCAGGGTGAAGTGAGCTCTTTAATCTGCGCGTCCACTTGCGCGTCCGTACCCTTACCGGCCAGCTTCTTTCGCAAATCACTTTGAAGGGTGACGCTGTCTTTCTCGTTCTTCACCAGCGCCAGAACTTCGCGTTCCTCCTTCGCGTCCTTCTCCGCTTCCGCCGGGCTCTGGCCGCCGGCTTCAGCAATCAGGCGCGATTGCGCCATCAGGATCTGGTCCCCCGGCACTCCCGACCCTGCCAGCATCACGATGAAGGCGACGCTCGGGTTACGGGCTGCCACCATGGGCGCGATGATCCCGCCTTCGCTGTGGCCGATCAAGCCGATTTTATGGGGATCGACCTCGGGCCGCTGCTTGAGGTAGGCCACCCCGGCTTCCGCGTCGGTGGCAAAATCGGCAGTGGTACCCGCGGCGAAATTCCCGCCGGACTTCCCGACGCCGCGATCGTCAGCCCGCAGCACCGCAATGCCGTGGCGCGTGAGATAGTCGGACAACACCAAAAACGGCCGGTGACCCATCAAGGCCTCGTCACGGTCCTGCGGTCCTGACCCCGTGATCAAAAGCACCGCGGGAAACGGCCCTTTCCCCGGCGGGATGGTCAGCGTCGCGGCGAGCGTGATGCTTGCCACCGGATTAGCGTAGCTGACTTCTTCCTCACGATAGGGATAGGGCTTTACCGGATTCTGTGGGCGGCGCCGCTCCAGCTCCGCCGCATCCTTGACGCGCTTGAGTACCAAAGGAAAAGAATTGCCGCGTTGGGTCCATGTGCCTTCAATGGTGTTGAGGTCTTGGGCAATTTTGCCCTCAAACTCTCCCGCCATTTGCTTCAGCTCCAACTTGAGTGACGCACCGTCGCGCGTGACGGAGGTCACGGGCAAGCCTTTGGCATTCTGGTCCGGGCTGTCCATCGTGGCGGTGAGGCCATCCTCGGTGTTGGTGATGTGGAACACGATTCGCAGTTTCATTACGCCCGCGTCGAGCGTGCCCATCCAGGCGCCATCGATATCCGAGGGCTTGGCGGGTTTGTGCGTGGTTTTGGCCGGAGAAACGGCCCGTTCGAAAAGGAGTGGCAGGGGTTGGCCCTGCGACCAAGTACCGTCGATTTCCGTGCCGGCGGCGTTGACCTTGCCCTCGTAGGTGCCGTGCCATGCCTCCACCGTGAAGTTCAGTTGAGAACCTTTAAGCGTAATGGCGCTGGCGGGAATGCCGTTCGCTCCCTGATCGATACTGTCCATCGTGGCCTTCAGTTCGCCACCATCGCCCTTGGTGATATGCAGTGCAAGGCGCAGCTCGGCGCCGCCGGCTTTGAGCGTACCCTGCCAGTCACCGACAACCTCTTGGGCGTTCGCAACCAAGGCGGCAGAAGCAAGAAAGACCATCATCATGGCTAATTTTTTCATAAGACACCTCCGCTCGAATAACTTCGCAAGAACTATGTCAATTCCCCCCGGCGCTCGAGTTTCTTGTAGTAAATCAAAGAATAGATAGCTGGAACAAAGGCCCCCACCAGCAGCGCGGCAATAGTAATCCAGGCGGGGGCTCCCGCCAAAGCGGGGATGAGTCCAATAAGCCCTCCCAGAACCATGGTTTTTGCTGCCAGGCGATGCGTGACGTTCCAAACGCGCTCGTCGGCGATGGTCCACGGCGTCCGAATGCCGATGTAGAAGTTTCGTCGAACCTTCCCCATCACGTTTCCAAGGAGTACAAATAACAGACACACCCCTCCCATGATGGCTCTGTCGATGTGCGTCCGTCCCGACACGGCAGCCCAGAGGATCAAACCGTGAATGAGCGCCAGATAGGCCACGAATACCACCATGATGTATAGGTAGGTGGAGCGGAACGGTTCCACCTCGAAGTGGCGAGGGGAAAGCCAGGGGAGTGCTGCCATGAGGCCGATCATCCCGAGCATGATGCCGGGGTCAACGAGAAAGAGCGTCCACTTGGCGCTGTAGCCATCCACTTGGCCGTGGCCATTCCAGTGCGAGGGGATCTGACTCGGCAAATGCGGATAAAGGATGGCCGTAGCCAGCAAGCAGATAACCATCAGGGCGAAGGCGATGATGAAGTATTTCCGGGTCATGGCGTTTTCCTCTCCTTGCTCTCCGTCGAGTGCATCAAATCCATGGCCCAAGTCAGAACGTCTTGCAGGACCGTAGTATTGACCGAGTACCAGATCAGTTGTCCCTCGCGGCGGAAGCGGATTAGGTCGGCGTCCTTCAGTACCGAAAAGTGGTGGGACATCGATGGTTTGGTCATTTCAAAGTGTTCGGCCAAATCCCCCGCAGTCATTTCGCGGTCGCCCAGCAAGCGCAGAATCTGCCGGCGCGTGGGATCCGCCAGAGCTCTGAAAATTGCATTCATAAAGCCTCTGATTAGTCGGACATCTAATTAGTCAACAATCTAAACATATGTCGGTGAAATCCCCATGTCAAGCGAAATCGGCGCCGGTGTGAGGTCCCCCCGAGGTTATGGGACTTGGCAAATTGTCCTGCCCATCGCGCGCCGTCCATCTTCGGCCCTCGAAGTGCAAAAAGTCTTAGGTTGTGGGGGATAATCCGGACACACTGTCGGTCCGGTAGCAAGGGGAGTGAGAAAATGCGCAGCCATTTGGGTTGTACGGGGTCTGTGGATCTAGGCATCCTCGGGGAGGATACCCAGAAGCGTTTGGAGCAGATTCCTGCCAGTTGGCTGGAGTACTCACCCGAAACATCCGCGTTGGTCGTGCTTCATGTGCAGCCTGACGATGTTCCGCCGCTTCGTGAGCTTGCCGGCGAGCTTCTGGATTTCCTGCATGCGGTTTCCGATTCGGAGCGTGCCCAGATTCCGGGTGGCGCCCTTTACTACCAGGACGAACCCACGGGCCAATACGTGCGCATGAAGGTGTGGAAGGGGGGCTTCCTGACGGTGGCTTGGGCCCGGCCCGACTATGCTCGCGCGCCGTGGGAGCCTTTCCGCAACCAGCCCGTCACCTTGGTTTTTGAGCCCTTCCAGCGGCTCAACGGTACGGTGGGGTTTGAAGGCAATCCCAACGCGGCGGATGACTTCCGCAGGATCATCGAGAAGACCACCGGGCAGTATTCGCAGGGCGACTTTGAGATTACTTCCTCGGTCGGCCGGGTCGACATTATCCTCCGCGACGTCAATGCGGATGCGCTGACCGTGGTCAATGCACTTCGGTACATGGCCAAGGCGGGGACGCTGAGCGGCGAGATTGACCTCAGCTCGTTCCGTGCGGGCGACCTGGAAGACTATTGCCGGTTTTCGTTCCGCGCCGGAGAAACCTGGATGGCACGGCCCATCCTGTGGTCGGACACGCCGGATGCGGCAGTGGCGCCTGTGGGCCCCCTGATGCAAGCGGCGTGAGAAAAGAAGTTGATAGTCGAAAGTTGATAGTCGGTAGTCAAAAGTCGAAAGTTGAAGGGTTGGTGGCGCTCAATCAGACGGGGAATGCAGAAAGGATATCGCTGATAGCTTCCTGGGTCTTCAACTTTCAACTTTCGACGATCGACTTTTAACTATTGACTATCGACTATCGACTTTTTCCCCAAGGAGTTCCACGACATGGACTACGGCTTCACTGAGTATCAAGCGGCCATCCGCGATTTATCGCGGGAGATTGCCGAGAAGGAAATCCGGCCCATCGCGGCGGAATACGATCGTGAGGCCAAGTTTCCGTGGCCGGTGGTCAAGGTGCTGGCGGAGACCGACCTGTTTCGTGTCTACATTGACGATGAATACGGCGGGATCAGCGACGGCTCGCCGATCATGAACATGGTGATCGTCACCGAAGAACTCTCGAAGGCTTGCGGGGGCGTGGCCCTCAGCTTTGCGGGGACGGCGCTCGGCACGCTGCCCATCATTCTCTCCGGCAGCGAGGAGCAAAAGAAGCGCTGGCTGCCCGACATCGCCGCCGGCCGGAAGCTCGCCGCCTTCGCGCTGACCGAGCCGCAAGCCGGGTCCGACGCCGGCGCCGTGCGCACCACGGCCATTCGCGACGGCGATTACTACGTGATGAACGGCACCAAGCAGTGGATCACCAACGGCGGCGAGGCGGAAATCTATTCGGTCATCGCCTTGACGAACCCCGCCAAGGGGCCGCGCGGCGCCTCCTGCATCGTGGTGGAGAAGGGCACGCCCGGCTTCACCTTCGGCAAGAAGGAAGACAAGCTGGGCATTCGGGCTTCCGCCACGCGCGAGTTGGTTTTCCAGGACTGCCGTGTGCCCGTGGAAAACTGCCTGGGCCGCGAGGGCACGGGCTTCATTACAGCCATGAAGACGTTTGACGTTTCGCGCCCCGGGGTGGGCGCGCAGGCGGTAGGCATCGCGGCCGGAGCGTTCGACCTGGCGCTCGAGTACGCCTGCACGCGCCGCCAGTTCGGCTCCCCTGTCGGTTCGTTCCAGGGATTGCGCTTCATGCTCGCCGACATGGCCACCAAGATTGAAGCCGCGCGCGCCCTGGTTTATGCCACGGCGCGCTACATTGATACCAAGCCCAAGGAGCGCCCCACGCTCTACGCCGCCATGTCCAAGTGCTTCGCCTCGGATGTCGCCATGGAAGTCACCGTCGATGCTGTGCAGGTTTTCGGCGGCTACGGCTACATGCACGACTACCCCATCGAGAAATACATGCGCGACGCGAAGATCACCCAGATCTACGAAGGCACCAACCAGATTCAGCGCGAGGAAATGTCCAAGACCCTCATCAGCGGTTTCCACTCGCGCCGGCCCGCCGCCGCGCGCGCGGCGTAAGATAGGCAGTTCGCAGTCATCAGTTTTCAGTTGTTAGCAACGGCCCTCCGGATGATATGTCCAAATCGGGTTTTCCCTACGGGGCATTGTGGATAGCCCAGGAATGCCCGAGACTGCCGGCTACTGCCAAGGGCGGTATGCGGCGTCAAAATGTCGCTTCAACCTCTAAGTGGGACTTCTTGACCCAACCTTCGACTCATCGGAAATACGGCGGGCGAACCGCGCGGAGCAGGTGTAGCGCGGACCTGTTCGGTCCGCGGCTTTTCGTTCCAGTTCCTCAGCCCACGGACGAAAGACCTTAGCCCACGGCGCAAAAAGGTGTGCAATTTTGAACAGACAGAAGCATTTCCAGGTATTAGGCTGTCTGCATAATAAGTGCGGAGGCGCCCGAGTCGTGCAAATGGGACCTTCAATTATTAAGCTCGGGAGGTTTTCCGCAAACCACTTCCAAACTGTACGCCGCAAGAAAGTGCAGTTGCCAAAACCAAATGGGCACTCCGGCAATCGGCCGGGGTGCCCCCCTCCCGGTCGGACCCATGGCCACCCTTGGTTTTCCCAGGGGACACTTCGTTAACAAGGGGGCGTTGCGCCAACGGGGTGACCAAATACGGAATGGCGTCTAGGGGGAACTGGGTGTGGGCGGCGTCTCTTCCCCAGGCTCGGCACGCCAGTCGTCAGGGGGGAATGTCATCCCCCAAATATTCTGCGCTTCGAGCAACTCCAGCCCCACGGGATGTAGGTCTCCGGTGACGTGTATCTCTCCCAACCAAACAACCCTAGCCTTCGCCACGACGCCCATGGCACGGTTTTCAATCAAAACCTCCGTGCCCATGGTCAAAGGGTGAGCCGTCGCAATCTTCCCGCCGTGCTTGTTAACGATCTGCGTGTGCACGCTTTCGCTGAAACTATTTCCCTCCGCGTCCACTCCCGAGATGACAATGGGGATGGAAATTGACACCCGGGTGCTTCGACGGTACCGGTTAAAGCTATCATCATCCATTTTGCACACTACCCATCGTCCCTGATCGCCTCAGTATAGCGGAGAGACCCCTGCGGCACAACGGCTTTGAGCCCCCATATTCCGAGGGCAGACCCCTGTCGTTGAGATTTGCGGTTTTTCGCAGGAAGAGCCGCGGACCTCAGAGGCGGAGGTCCGCGCTACGCTTGCTGTTCATGAGAATGTGCGAAGCACTTTGGAGTGCGGTCGCGAAGCTGCCGCTTTGCCCCTTGCCCGCGGACCGCTTGAATCAAGGGCAGAAAGCGGCAGCTTCGCGACCGCACTCCAAAGTGCCTTCGGCACATTCAATTTCAAAGCAGAGGCACTGAGACTCGGAGCCAGAGAATAACTGTCAGGTATCAGTTGTCAGGAGCTAGGGTTTTATTAACCCCTGGCACCTGGCACCTAACACCTTCTGCCTCAGCGCCTCAGTGCCTCTATGGTAAAAAAGCACTCTCTAACAAGTTTGCATTCCTTCTCCAGATTTGGCTCCACCCCAAACACCCATTTTCTGAAAAGTCATATTGCGATAGACTCAGCAACCTGGCATTCTGCACATCGCGGAGGTGTCCCGATGGTTCCAGTGAAGGACGTTATCGTGGGTATCGACATGGGGGGCACGAGCCTGCGCGCGCTCGTGGTGAACGCCCAGAACGAAATCCTGGCGATCGAGAAGACGCCGACCAATGTGGCGCTGAAGCCCGATGCCTTGATTCGGGAACTGGCGGTAACGGTGGAGGACGTGGTGGTGTCGGCGGGCCTGCGCAAATCGCAATTGCGCGCCGTCAGCATCGGAGCGCCGGGGGCGGTCGATCCCGACCACGGGGTGGTGTATCACGCGCCCAATTTGGGTTGGGACGCGGTGCCTCTGGGCGCGAAGCTGGGGAAGTTATTGGGCGTCCCGGTTTTCGTTGAAAACGACGTCAATGTGGGCGTGGCCGGCGAACATGCTCTGGGCGCAGGGCAGGGGGCGCAGGAATTGGTGGGCATCTTTGTGGGGACGGGAATCGGCGGGGGCATCATTTTCGGAGGCCAGCTTTACCTGGGGTCGCGGGGCGCGGCGGCGGAGGTGGGCCACATGATCGTGCAGGTGGACGGCCCCCTGTGCGGGTGTGGAAACCACGGGTGCATCGAGGCGCTGGCCAGCCGCACCGCCATGGAGCGCGATGTGCGCGCCGCCATCCGCGCCGGGCAAAAAAGCTGCGTGCTCGAGCTCATGGCGGAGCGCGGCAAAGACCGCATGACCAGCAGCATCATCCAGCGCGCGCTGAAGAGGAACGATCCCGTCATGCGCAAGGTGATGAAACGCGCGCAGTATTATCTGGGGATCGCCGTGGCGAGTGTCGTGAATTTGCTCGATCCCGAATGCGTGGTGATGGGCGGGGGAATCGCCGAACGCCTGGGTGAGTCTTTTGTGGGTCCCATCCGCAAAACCGCTTACGAGAATTTCCTGCGTCGTCACGACGCCGAACGGGTGAAGATCGTCGCCGGCACGCTGGGCGATAACGCCGGCCCCCTGGGGGCGGTGGTCCTGGCGCGGAAACGGTTGGAGAAGTGAGGGCAGGCGAACTTTCGGAGGGCGGCGACTCGTCGCCGCGCTCCGAATGCGCAATTTTCCGAACCACAAGAATCCATTCTGAATCGAGGAGTACCTTCGTGAAGCCTCTCAGATCCTTGCTTGTTACTTTCTTCTTGGCGCTTGCTGCCGCCGTTCTGCCCGCACTTGCCCAAGAACCGGCCGGTACCGGGGTGGTAGCGGTGAAGGCCGGACACCTTCTCGAAGTGCGATCCGGAAACTACGCGAGCGACCAGCTCATCCTGATTGAGGCCGGCAAAGTTCGTGAAATCGGCAAGCCCCGCGATGTGCAGCCGCATGTTCCCGCCGGGGCCAAGATCATCGACCTTTCCCGCTACACGGTTCTGCCCGGACTGATCGACGCGCACACGCACCTGACCGGTAATCCGGATACGGGAGGTTATCGGAGACTGGGAATTTCCATCCCCCGCGAGGCGCTTACCGGCGCGCGCAACGCTCGCGTGACCTTGCAGGCAGGATTCACCACGGTGCGCAACGTCGGGGCCGGCGGCTATACGGACATCGCCCTGCGCGACGCCATCAATGCCGGCGACGTTCCCGGCCCGCGCATGGTGGCTTCCGGGCCGGCGCTGGGCATCACCGGAGGCCATTGCGACAACGACCTGCTGGCGCCGCAATTCCATGCCTTCGCCCTCGGCGTCGCCGACGGGGTGCCTGCGGTGATGGCGAAGGTTCGCGAGAACATCAAGTACGGCTCCGACGTCATCAAGTTCTGCGCCACGGGCGGCGTGCTCTCCCAGGGTGACAACCCGGAACTGGAACAGTACAGCCCTGAGGAAATGCGCGCGATTATCCAGGAGGCGCATCGCCTGGGCCGCAAGGCGGCCGCCCACGCGCATGGAGCGCTGGGAATCCGGGACGCCGTTCTGGCCGGTGTCGATTCCATTGAGCATGGAAGTTTTATCAACGAAGAAGATATACAACTGATGAAGGAACGAGGTACGTACCTGGTTCCGACCCTGTACCTGGGTGACTGGTTTTTGGAGAATTATCAGAAGCTAGGATTGACGGACAACATGGTGGCCAAGGCCAAATACGTCATGCCGGAAGCCCGCCAGCACGTGGCTCGGGCCTTCCAGGAGGGTGTGAAAGTGGCCTTTGGGACCGATGCCGCCGTTTACCCGCACGGCCTCAACGCGCGCGAATTCCCGGTGATGGTCAAGTTGGGCATGTCGCCGCTGGCCGCCATTCAAGCGGCTACCCTTAATGCCGCGGATTTGCTGGGATGGTCAGACCGTATAGGCTCACTCGAGCCCGGCCACTTTGCCGACTTGATCGCCGTGGAGGGCGATCCCCTCCAGGACGTTACCGTACTCCAGAATGTGAAGGTGGTGATGAAGGGCGGTGAAGTTGTGAAGGAGGAGGCGGCCAGGTAACGGACGGAGCATTCTCGAACCGTATGGGCAACAATTCCGCCACACCTAACTCGCCGGTATTTGACCCCGCCAACCAGCGCAATGCTCTGGCGGCGGGCTTCCTGGGCTGGACGCTGGACGCCTTCGATTTCTTTGTGCTCACTTTTGTGCTGGCGCCTGTGGCGCGCGATTTCGGCGTTTCGATCGTGCAGATCGCCGCCACGATAACGGCCAGCCTGGCCATGCGTCCGGTGGGCGCGTTTTTCTTCGGGTTGCTGGCCGATCGGTACGGACGGCGATGGCCGTTGATGCTGGACATCGTTTTCTTCTCGATTATCGAGGTCCTCTCCGGCCTCGCTCCCAACTACCACGTGTTTTTCATCCTTCGTCTGCTCTACGGAATCGGCATGGGCGGGGAATGGGGCGTGGGAGCATCGCTCGCCATGGAATCGGTTTCCCCCAAGTGGCGCGGCATCCTGTCGGGATTGTTGCAGGAAGGTTATGCGCTGGGAAATCTCCTGGCGGCGGGGGTCTATCCCCTGGTATTCCCGCATTGGGGCTGGCGTCCGATGTTTTTTGTGGGGGTGGTGCCGGCCTTGCTTTCACTTTTCATTTTCGCCAAGGTGAAGGAGACCGAAGCGTGGCACCAGTCGCGCACCGACTGGGGCACTTACGGCAAAGCCATCGCGCGTCATTGGAAATTGTTCCTTTACATGGTGCTGCTGATGACGACCATGAATAGCATTTCTCACGGCACGCAGGACCTGTACCCCACGCTGCTTCAGCGGCAACGGCACTTCAGTCCGCAGACGACGGCGACGATCACCATGATTTCCATGGTGGGAGCGATTGCTGGCGGACTGCTGTTTGGCTTCTACTCGGACCGTCGCGGACGCCGGCGCTCCATGGTTACCGCCGTGATTTTTGCCCTTCTCCTCATCCCCGCTTGGGTACTGTCGTCCACGGTGCTCCTGATTGTCCCCGCGGCATTTCTGATGCAGTTCATGGTGCAGGGGGCCTGGGGGGTCATTCCCGTCCACCTGAATGAACTCTCCCCCGGCGAACTCCGCGGCTTTTTCCCCGGGTTCGCTTACCAACTCGGCGTGCTGTTCGCTTCGAGCATCACTTTGATTGAAGCGATACTGGCCAGGCACCTGACTTACGCGCAGTCGCTGGGACTGCTCGCCGGTCTCGTCCTGCTGATCGGCGTGCCGGTGATCGGCCTGGGGCCGGAAGCCAAAGGGGTGGTCTTCGGGAAGGCAGAAGGCAGTGGGGTGTAGCGCGGACCCCCGTTTTTGGGGTCCGCGGCTCTTACCTTGCAAAGACCGTGAATCTTGACGAAGCATCCTTGTCGTTAGATTCGGTAACGTGAGCCTAAGGAAGAACCGCCCCGATGCATCGGGGCGCTACACCGCTCGATGCCGGCTGGAAGCCGGCGCTACATCCCCCTTCAATTTTGGACGGGGTGAGAAATGCGTTACAATACCATCACACTGGACAGGGAGGATCACGATGGAAACACTTGAACTCCTCTTAGCTGAGCATCCGCTTTTTAGTGGCATGAAAGAGCGCTATCTCCAGGTCCTTGCCGGGTGTGCCCGCAACGTACGATTCGAAAGCACCGACGTGATCTTTCGTCAGGGCGAGACCGCCAGCGACTTTTATCTTATTCGTACCGGAAAGGTGGCCTTGCAGTTGTTTGCGGACCGCCGTGGCCCCCTTACCGTTCTGACCCTTGGGGAAGGCGACGTGCTGGGTTGGTCATGGCTCGCTCCCCCTTACCATTGGAAGTTTACGGCGTGCGCGCTCGAACCCACCCGCGCCATTTCCTTGGATGGGAAGTGCATTCGCGAAAAGGCCGAAACCGACCATGACTTGGGTTATGAGGTATTGAAGCGGTTTGTTCAGGTCATCGAGGAGCGGGTTCGGGCAACGAGCATCCGGCTCCTCAACGTCTATGAGGGTTGACCTTGGAGCTTTGATCGCTCATTGATCCTGGTAAACATTCAAAAGCTGAAGCCGTGTGGCCTCGAGGCGCTCCTCCACCACACGCGCAAATCGCATCAGGAGCTCATACCCCAGATCGTGGTCGCGCTCGGCTTTCTCCCGCAGACACTTTCCGTCGGCGGCAAACGCGCGGGTTTCCTCGATGGCTCGGGCGGAGAACTTCCATCGGTAAGGCGGAAAAAGCCACGACCACCCCAAAATGTCACCGGCGCCGAGGGTCAAGATCGTCAGGGGGCCACGGCGTTCGGAATGAATCCGCAGCGCCACCCTCCCTTCGCGGATCAAATAAAAATGATTGGCCTCTTCGCCTTCCCGGAAAATGACGTCTCCGGCCTTGAAGCGTACGTTGGAAACGCAGCCCGTGACGGTCTCGAGGTGGCGCGTGGGCAAGTCATTGAAAAACGGGTGCACGCTCAGAATGCCTTGCAGAGTTTCCACGGAGAACCTCCTGGATCGATGCGATGAGATGGGGTTTACGTTCTTCTCGAGCTACTCGGGACGATGGACTTGCCGCAGGCCAGCTCCTCGAGGGTTTCCTGGTGAAGTTTTTCCTCGGCGACTTTCTTCGGCGCCAACCCCAAGGCAACCGCCACTCCGTACAGGATGGCTTCCGGCCGGGGTGGACAACCCGGGACGTAAAAATCCACCGGAACAACCTTGTCGGCGCCTCCCTTCACGCTATAGGTGTCGAACCAGCAGCCGCCTCCCGTCGCGCAGGAGCCGATGGCGAAGGTGAGTTTCGGGTTGGGAACGGCTTCCACCAACCGTTTGAGCGCCGGCTCGACTTGCCGGGTGACGGGGCCGGAAATCAAGATGGCATCCGCGTGCCGCGGTGACCCTACGAGCTTGATTCCGAAACGCTCAGCGTCATAATACGGAGTAAGGACATTGATGACTTCGATATCACATCCGTTGCACGCGCCGCAGTTGGCGTGATACACCCAAAGCGCTTTGCCAAACGCCTTCTTGCAAAGACCTTTCAGCATACGCGCACCTCTCACTTTCCCAGAGTCGCCAGGACTGCCGCGGCACGATCGAGCAACGGGTAGGGCATTTGGGGATAAATTCCCAGCAGCGCGCACATCCCCGCCAAGAACGCCATGGGGACCCACATGCGGGCCGGCACTTCCCTCACCACGGCCGCGGAGGCGCTGCTCGATCCTCCTACTCCCCAAAACACCCGGTACGCCGCCCGCACCATCACGACCATGGTCAAGATACTCACCACGACGGCGATGACCGCCGCCCACCACAACCCGGCCCGGGAGAGGGCCAGATAGACCGTCAGCTTGCTCCAGAAACCATTGAGCGGTGGGAATCCCGCAATCGCCAGCGCCCCCACAAAGAAACAGGCGCTGGTGATGGGCATCTGTTTTCTCAGTCCGCCGAGCTCGCTGATTCGCCGAATGCCCGTGGCATACATTACCGCGCCCACGCACATGAACAGCAATGACTTGAATATCGCGTGGTTGAGTAAGTGATAAAGGCCGCCATAGCATCCCAGGTATGTGCCGAGCCCGACGCCGACCAGCACATATCCCATCTGACTCACGGAGGAATACGCCAGCAAGCGCTTCAGGTCGTCCTGGGTCAAGGCCAGGATAATCCCCAGCAGCATGGTGAACGCGCCCAGGGCCACGAGGAAGATGGTGACCTGGGGCCAGGCGGGGTAGAAGATACTCACGGTGCGGGCCAGGGCGTACAGCGCCATCTTGATCATCACGCCCGACAGCAGCACGCTGATCGGTGTAGGCGCCTCGGCGTGCGCGTCGGGCAGCCAGGGATGAAACGGCGCAATGCCCGCTTTGGTCCCGAATCCGATCACCAGGAACGCAATGGTAATCGCCGCCGTGCCGCGCGGTATGAGTGGCGCCACGTTGCGAATCTCGCTGATCAGCAGGGCGCTGGCTCCCGACAATTTATTGGTGGCCGCCGCGCCGGCGTAGAGCAACACACAACCGAACAAAGCGAAGGTAATCCCAATGGTGAGCAGCATGAGGTACTTGTAGCCCGCTTCCAGCGCGCGCCGATCCCAATAGAAGGCGACGAGAAGCCCCGAGGTGAGGGTGGTGGCTTCGATGGCGACGTACAGCATGATGACGTTGTTGGTGACGCATCCCCACAGCATGGTGCCGAGAAACCACATCAGCAGGCCGTAGAATATCCGAGTGCGGCGCGCGGCCGTTTCCTCCGCCATGCGCTCCTCGAGGTACCGCATGGAGTAAACCGAGGTGAGCAGTCCAATGCCGCCGATGATGACCACCATCAGGGCGCTCAAGGCATCGACGCGGAGTTCGCCGCCCCAGGTGGTCAGCACCACCCCCTCCAGGACGCGGTAGGCCATCCAGGCGCTCAGGCCGGTGACCAGCGCCGCCGTCACGACGCACACCCCTTGTTGAAAGGCGCGGCCCATGCGCGTGGCCGAGAACACGATGGCGCCCCCGAGCATCGGTAAGAGGAATACCACCGCCGGTACGATTGAGGTCTGTGTCACAACTTCTCCCGCCATAGGTACATCCTTTGTCCGAACCGCTGGATTGTACTCACCACCTCAATTCATGCAGCCGGAACGTATCGGTGGATCCGAATTCCTGCCGCACTCCCCCGATCACGTAGACCAGAAGGAATACGGTCACCACCACCTCGGTGGCCACGCCGAACAGAGCGGTTTCCGACAAGCCGGGCGCCAGGCTCACCAGGCTCAGGTGCACACCGTTTTCCAGCAGGCAAAGCCCGATGACCGTCTTGATGGCGTCGCGGCGCGTCAACACCGCATACAGGCCCAGCGCGAAAACCGTGGACGCTACCGCCAGATTCGTTCTAAACACATCGAGTTGTCCCATCGCCGTAGGCGCCAGAAGCGTGGTTCGAGCGTGGGTGAGATGGTAGAAGCCCAACATCAGCAGGGCGGCAATCACCGCGGAGGGAACAAAACCAATCACCGGTTTCAATTCGCGGTCATCCACTCCGCGGATCGCCCGGAAAAGGACCCACGGAGTGAGGATCACCTTGGTGACGAAAGCGGTGGCGGCCCACCAATAAAGCGCGTGGTTGACAGCGGCAAAGCTCAGCAGCAGACCTACAATCAGCAGCGCCTGGCAGAGGTAGGCGACAATGGAAAACTTGAGCCGACGCATCTCGACCGCCGCCACCGAGGTAATCACCAGGGTCAAGCTCAGGGTCTCAATCAAACCTGTGTGCAGCGCTTCCGGGTTCATGCTCTCCCTCCGTGCAAGCCGTCCCTGAAACCGGTTTTCATCATGCGGTCAAGCGCGGTGGGGGGCGGGAAGCACCGGCCGCATCTTTGGCACGGTCCCATGAAAACCTCCAGCCGCATGTACATGTCCTGGGGAGCGTTGGTGGCGGTTTCGAATTGTTGACTGAGGCGGATCGCATCCTCGGGGCAAACTTCTTCGCACCGGCCGCAATACGTACACCGGCGCCAGAAGAACTCCACCAGCCGCATGTGCTGTTCCTTGTCCGTCAGCACAATCACCCCGGCCGGGCAGACGTTGGCGCAGCCGCCGCATCCGAAGCAGAGATCGGCATCGAGCGTGATCTTGCCGCGGAATCCCGGTTTGGGGTCGTGCGGCGCGAACGGGTATCCGAGGGTCACGCGCCCGGCCTTCAAGCAAATCAGAGCCTCTCGCAATTTGCTCAGGAACACCTTAACCTCCCGCTACGTCCCCTACTTTCCAATCACCGCAAAGGCCAGGGCCGCCAGGGACGAAACCCCGACCCGCATGAAATAACCCATGGCCTGATCGATGCGAAGTCGCGGATTGACGACGTCGATAACCGTCACCAGGACCAGCACCACCATCACTTTCACAATCGTGGCGAGCAGATCGATCAGGTAGTTGCCAAAGTACGGCCAGGGAAAGAACACTTCCACCAGTAAGAACGCGAACACGAGCTGTTTGGCCCACATCGCCCAGCGGAACAGCGCCAGGCGCGGGCCGCTTTGTTCGATCATTGGACCGCCCATGATTTCCTGGTCGGCCTCGGAAATGTCGAACGGCAACTTGCCGGCCACGGCTTGCAGCGCCAGGAAAAATGCGACGCCCCCGATGGCCATGCTGATGCTGGGCCCATTCTGAATCTGCCAGTTGGCAATGCCGCCAAGCGCCAAGGTTTTGGCCTTGAACGCGCCGACCACGAGGGCAATGGCCAGGATGGGTTCAACCGATAAGAGCATCATCATTTCGCGCGAGCTGCCGATGGAGGCAAAAGGGCTGGCGCTGGCAAACCCCGCCAACATGATGGCGACACCGCTCATTGCCGCGACGTAGATCACCACGATCATGTCACCGGCAAAGGCCAGCGGCGCGGCCGTACCCATGGGGACCAGGGTGGCAAGCAGCAGCACCGACGCCAGGGTGAAAGCCGGCAGGCCCGCATAGACCGCGCCCTCCGTGCTGCGCAGGTCTTCCTTGCCCAACAGTTTCAGCAGGTCCCAATAGGGTTGAGTGATCGGGGGCCCAATGCGCGAGTGGAGCGCGGCTCGGAGTTTGCGCATGATGCCCTCGCAAAGTGGCGACAACAACAGCGCCGCCGCCACGTTCAGCAAGCAGAGCAGAAAACCCTTGATGAACCAAGCTGTCATTGCGCTCCTCCGCTCCTATGTAACCTGTGCCACGTTTTGTGCCATGGCCATCCTGGCCATGCCCGCGCACGGGCGGGACGCCCGTGCCACGTTTTGTGCCATGGCCATCCTGGCCATGCCCGTGCACGGGCGGGACGCCCGTGCCACGTTTCCTTGGCCGAGCGCTGCTCGGCCCTACGTCCTCCGCCGCTTTCTGGACATCTCCAGAATCTCCGCCCGGGAATAGACCCGGACTTCCTTGGTGGTTCGATCCACGGTCTCCAGGCGCTCGGTGCAGGAGAAACACGGGTCCAGGCTCCCCAGCGTTATTGGCACGTCGGCGATGTTGCCATCCTGGACCATGGCCGGCAGAGCTTGCAGGTTCGGATAGCTGGGGGCACGCACTCTCCACCGATACGGCCGGTTATCGCCGCCCGTCTGCACAAAGTGGACGGCCTCGCCCCGCGGCGCCTCGACCACCGACACGCCCACCCTCCCGGGCGGTATCGCTTCCTTGATCTCCGCGCAAATCGGGCCTTCGGGAAGGGCGGCGATCCCCTCGCGCACCAGCCGGATGGATTCCAGCAACTCGGTGACGCGCACCAGCACGCGCGCCCAAATATCCCCTGCATCCTGGGTGGCAATCTTGGGGGGCAGCTCGTCATACGCCGCGTAGGGGTGGTCGAGGCGCGCATCGATGGCAACCCCGGAAGCTCGAGCCGGCGGGCCCACGGCGCAGATCTTCTTCGCCCAGTCGTTGGTTAGCACGCCCACGCCCTTGGTCCGGGCTTGCAGCGTCGTGTCCCCAATGATGGCGTCGCGAACCGCGATGGACTCCTTTTCCACCTGGGCAATGGTCTCCAGGAGCTGGGGTTTGATCTCATTGCGAAGGTCGCGGCTCAGCCCGCCGACCGTGTTCATTCCGTAAGTCTTGCGGTTGCCGGAGATCTCTTCACAGAGCCACATGACCGGCTCGCGGATGCGCCACGTCTGCATCAGCACCGTTTCAAAACCAATAATATGTCCGGCAATACCCAACCAGAGTAGATGAGAATGGATACGTTCGAGCTCGAGCAAGATGGTGCGGATGTAGCGGGCGCGGCGCGGCGCTTCGATGCCCGCCGCCTTCTCCACCGCCTGGCAATAGCAAGAGGAATGGATGAAGCCGCAAATCCCGCAGATTCTTTCGGCCAAATACGGGATCTGGCCGTAGGTCATCACGCTATCACCAAGCTTTTCAATTCCCCGGTGGTTGTAAAAGAGGCGGGTATCGCATCCCACGATGGTCTCGCCTTCGACAAACATGCGCCAGTAGGAGGGCTCCTCGAGGACGGGGAAGAAAGGCCCCAGCGGTACCACACTCGCGCCTTTGGGGGGCTCGCGCATCTGCGGGGCCACATGCTCGGCGCGCGGTGGCTGCGCGTTATAGGGAAAATCCCGGCGCAGCGGGTAGACGCCTTCCGGCCAGTCGTCGGCCAGGAGCAGCCGGCGCGGATCGGGATGCCCTTCCGGATTCACTCCGATGGCATCGCGGTATTCCCGCTCCGCCCAGTTGGCCCCCGGAACGATGTCGGTGATCGATTCCATTTTCAGGTCTTCGGCGGACACGGGAGATTCCAGCAGAACGTAGAGATGCTCGTGGTCGAGTGAAAACAGATGCAAAATGGCGTAGTCGCCGCTGAGGGATCGGGTGTCCGTCCCCACGGAAATCAGGAAGCGGGCGTGCAACTCGTCGACCAAGCCCTCCACCACGGCGCGCATGGCCTGCTTCTCGATCTTGAAGTGGAGGGTGTCAGGTTGCGGTTGCGTCCCCGACAGGAAACTACTGTTGCTGCGTGCGGCGACTAATTCCTCAACACGCGTAACGGTCGACTGCTCGGTAATAGTCATGCGCATCTCCTCAGCCGTAGCGCGGGCGTCCCGCCCGCTGTGGCGGGGGCATCCTGCCCGCGCAATTGGCGGGAGCGGGACGCTCCCGCGACAGCGGGCGGGACGCCCGCGCTACGTCCGCTTTGCGGCACAGCCGCCAGCGTAGGGGCGACCCTCGTGGTCGCCCAGGGCAGGCACAAGGCCTGCCCCTACGAACCCTTCACCAACAGAAGAATCCCCGTCACGATCACGGCGCCAATCACGATCCACAGAAGATAAATCTGCGGCGTTCCGACGTGCGTCCGGCTCACGCGGCCGGCGCCCCGGTCAATCAGCTTGATGGCCGGCGTATACAGCCATTGGTCAAAGTCCAGGGCGCGGCGAAGCGGGGCAGGGAATTTCGGTACATGAACGGTCCCGCTGGGATAGATTCCCTGGAAAGCGTGTTTGAACGGCAAGTAGAAGCTGCTCGCAGGGTAGCGGACGGTGGCCGGAGCGTGTTCCTCTCCGCAGTACCAGACCGGCGCCGACCTCACCTGGGCTCCGCCGGCGCGCTGAATGCCGTAAGAGAGCAAGGCCAGGATGACCAAGCCCGCCAGCATGGCGAGGGGCGACCAGAATCCCACCGCCGATCCATCGGTCAGGATCAGGCCTCCCCACATCCGGCTCACATCCACGCCCGAGAACGGTAGGGCGGTAACCCCCTCGATGGCATTGCCGATCAACCGCAACATGGGCTGGGGCAAGATGCCCAGCAGTACGCACAGGGCGGCAAGCACCATCTGGGGCACCACCATGGAGACCGGCACTTCCTTGATTCCCCGGTTCTCATCCGCCTTGCCGAGAAAAACTGACCCCAGCACTTTGAGGAAGGAAGCGAGTGTGGCGAGCGAAATGAAGAGCGCCACAATACCCAACACCAGGAACAAGGGGAAACGCATTCCCGCCAGCAGGCACCCGGCGACGATCAGCCACTTGCTGGCAAACCCGTTAAGGGGCGGCATGCCCGCGATGCTCAATGAGGCGATGGTGGTGGTCCCGGTGGTGTAGGGCATGAAAGCTGCCAAGCCGCCCAGCTTGTCCATGTCGCGCTGGCCCGTGCGGTAAAGCACCGACCCCGCTCCCAGGAACAGGCACGACTTGAAGCAGGCATGGTTGACCGCGTGCAAAATCGCACCGGCGAGAGCAATCGAGGCGAGGGCCGGATACGTCTGCAAACAGTAGACGCCCACACCGAGCCCCAGGCAGATGTAACCGATTTGCCCGATGGTGTGGAAGGCCATCAGCCGTTTGGTGTCGGTCTGGCGCAGGGCGGTCAATGTCCCTACGAAAAGCGATCCGGTGCCGGCGAGGGCGAGGAAAATTCCCCAGATTCGGAGCGACGGTGACACCACCAGAAACGAGCAGAAGAGGCGAACCAGTCCATAGATTCCCAGTTTGACCAGCGCGCCGGAAAGCGTGGCGCTCATCCCGGAAGGAGCGACGGGATGGGCGTCGGGGAGCCAATCGCCCATGGGCAGGATTCCCGCTTTGGTGGCGAACCCCAGGAAAAAGAGAAAGATGACCGTGTTGGCCAGCACCGGCCGGGTCGCGAGCAGTGCGGACAACGTTTGCCGGATGGCCTCGAAAGAAAACGAGCCGGACGTCCTCCAGAGCAACAGCGCCGCGGCCACCATGCACAAGGTTGCGCCGTGGGTGATGATGAAATACTTCAGGCCGGCCCGCTGGCTCGCCGGGTTCTCGCTCTCAAACGTCACCAGGAAGTAGGACGTCAGGGTCATGGATTCCCAGAAGATCAGGAAAAAGAAGAAATCCGCGCACACCAGGACTCCGGTCATGCTGGCAATGCAAAGGAGCAGAAGGGGGAAGAACTTCGCCACTTTATCGTGGGTGTAGTGCTCCATGTAGCGCACGGAGTAGAGCGTGCTCAGCAGGGCAATTACCGCCACAATGGCCAGGAAGATGGCGCTCAGCGGGTCAACCCGCAGGGTGAAGCGGGCGCCCAGTTGGGGCAACGCTAGGAGCGTCTGTTCGGCGGAGGCGCCCGTCCAAGCTGCTGCCACCGCGAGGCCGGTGAACAGCGAAGAGGCGCCAACGAAAGCGAAGCTGACCCAACCGCACACTCTCCGGTTGCGCGCCAAGAGCAGGCTCACGAGTGAGCCTACGATCAGGATCACGATGCTGGCTTCGACTTGCCGGACCGCATTGACCATGCTATCTCCCCCGCGGGTGATAGTGCGCGAAGCGCTTTGGAGTGCGGTAGCGGCAGCTACCGCTTTCCTACCAGCTCAGTTCCGTGCCGACGGGCTCATTCCAAAGCGGCAGCTTTGCGGCCGCACTCCAAAGCGGGCTGCGCCCGCAAAATGCGCAAAGCGGGCTGCGCCCGCACAAGAAGGCCCGCTTTTTGAAGTCGCAACCGGAATGAACCATTCTATTTTCCAATCAACTGCACCAACGGCATTCCCACCAGAGGGGCTACTACACAGCCGATCATCAGGATGACCAAGGTCGAGTCCATGGGCCACGGCGGATCGGCCGGGACTGCCACCAGGGGCGCGCCCAGGAAGATTTTTTGCGCGATGTAAAGCATCCATCCGAAAGAGACCAGGGTTTCGACAAGAATGAAAGTAACGATGAGCGGTCCCAGCGGACCGGGAAGCCGCATGGCGCCCGAGAGAATCATGAACTTGCTCCAGAAACAGGCCAGCGGCGGAACTCCGGTAACGCTCAGGAGGCCAACGAAAAATGCCGTAGCGATGAGGGGCAGAGTCTTTCCCAGGCCGCGCAGCGCCGATATTTTGCGCGTTCCGGTGACGTAGGCAATGCTGCCGGCGCAAAAGAAAAGGGTGGCCTTACTGTAAGCGTGGCAGATGATGTGCAACACGCCCCCCTGGAACCCCAGGGTCGATCCCAGGCCTCCCATGGCGATGCCCAGCAGCACGTAGCCGAGATGAGCGATGGTGGAGTAGGCAAGCAGCCGCTTCAGATCGTCCTGAACGAAATAAAAGGAGAGGGCCACGAGAATCGTAACCAGCGCCATGCCCGCCATGAGCAAGGCCATCTTCGGTGGAATGTCCCACCCGCTGCTCACCGTCCGGGCCATCAGGAAGACGCCGGCTTTGACCATGGCCGCGGCGTGCAGATAAGCGCTGATCGGAGTGGGAGCCTCCATGGCGTCCGGCAGCCACGTGTGGAAGGGGACCTGCGCCGCCTTCGCCCAGGCGGCAATCAGCAGAAAGAGGAAAACCCATGACTTCAGACCGGCGGGCAGCCGGCCGAGAGCGGAGAATTCAAATGAACTGGTTTTCGCAAAAATAATGATAATGGCCAGAATCAAGAAGGCGCTGCCGACGGAGGTCATCAAGAGGGCCTTGAATCCGGCTCGTAAACTCTTCTCGTCTTGGCGAAAGGAGATCAGCGCCCACGAACACAAAGTGGTCATTTCCCAGAAGACCAGGAATTGCAGGAAATTCGGCGAAACCGCCACTCCCACCATGCTGGTGATGAACAACAGGAGCCAGAAATAATACCGGCCGTAGTCCTCACTCCCTACCGGGTGCTCATGGTTCTGGTTGGTAAGGTAGGAAGTGGAATAAAGGACGGTGAGCAATCCGATCGGCACCGCCACCAGCAGCATCAAGGAAGATAGGGGATCGAGGAAAATTCCCAACAGGGGCGCATCGATGATGCCGCGCAGCCAGGGAAGACTCTCCACCATGCTGGTGTAATGGGCGCCGAAAGTGGTGATGGCGAGCCATACCGCCAGGCCGGTGGCAACGGCGGCAATCGCCACCGCCGCGGGGCGGGCGCGCCCTTTGAGGAGCGCGCACAAGAGGGCTCCCGCTGCGGGCAGGATAAGCATGAGGACGGCAATCGAGGTGATTAAGTCCATACCTTTTTCTCAGCGGCGCGAAGCGCTTTGGACTGCGGTAGCAGCCGCTACCGCTTTTCTCCCAAACCTATTTCCTCGCGAGAACCTCATTCCAGGATGTCGCATTCCAAAGCGGCAGCTTCGCGGCCGCACTCCAAAGCGGGCTGCGCCCGCAAAATGCGCCAAGCGCTTTGGACTGCGGTAGCAGCCGCTACCGCTTTTCTCCCAAACCTATTTCCTCGCGAGAACCTCATTCCAGGATGTCGCATTCCAAAGCGGCAGCTTCGCGGCCGCACTCCAAAGCTCGCCTGCGGCGAGCATCCGCAAAAACATCGTTCAACACGCCGGCGATGCTCACGACGCTGGCATGCACCTCCCCGCTCATCGGTTGCATAAAAGCCGTGTGACGCGGCTGAATGGCAATCAGAAATATACGGGCATGGGTTTCCCGCTCGAGGTAGTCCATGAGCAGGGTCAGGGGCATGCGATGGGTGCTCGGCATGTACCCTGCCATTTGATCCTTATCCAGGAGCGCCACGGAGCCGGGGGAGGACTCCAGATCGACCGAATCGATCAGCACCACGGTGTCGGGCCGCTCGTCCACCACCTGCTGCATGTAGTTTTCCGGGACCTCCTGGGCGTCGATCACCCGCACGCCGGGGACATCATGGCCAGGCAACGAGCCGTGCCACGGGCGTCCCGCCCGTGCGGAGTCATGGCCAGGATGGCCATGCCACAAGACGCTGAGCTTCTGCGCCACCATGCTGCCGGCGGCGTCGTCGCCACGGCAGGGATTGCCAATGCCCATGACCACGATGTGGCCTTGAATCTCCGTGGCGAGTTGTGCTTTTAGGTCCATATTGCCGGCTCTCGCTACGCAGGGGCGACCCTCGTGGTCGCCCCTGGGCAGGCACGAGGCCTGCCCCTACTTTCCGTTCCGGGCACGCCATGGTGTGCCCCCAGACGTACGGGCACGCCATGGCGTGCCCCTACTCCACCAACTCCGCAATCTCGCGATAATTGAACACGGGTCCATCGCGGCACACGTAGCGATGGCCAATTGCGCAATGATTGCACTTGCCAATGCCGCATTGCATCATGCGTTCCAAGGTCGAAATCACCGACTCCTCTTTGAACCCGCGCTTGAGGAGATCGCGGACCACGAAACGGATCATGATGGGTGGCCCGCAAACATAGGCCAAAGTGGATTCCGGGTGCAGGGTGACCTTCTGGAACAGAATGGGGACCACCCCCACGTTTCCCGTCCAGTCGTGCGCGGCCACGTCCACCGTAACCAGCAGTTCCACATCCGAGCGCTTCCCCCACACTTCCAGTTCATCCTTGTAAACCAGGTCCGCGGGCGTCCGGGCGCCGTAAAGAATGGTCACCTTGCCGAAACGGTCGCGCTCATCCAGGACATTCCAAATCAGGCTGCGCAAGGGGGGCAATCCGATGCCGCCGGCCACAAACAGCAAGTCCTTGCCGCGGGCGGCTTGCACGTCAAAGCCGTTGCCAAAGGGACCGCGGATGCCCACCTCGTCGCCATTTCCCAGCCGGTGTAACTGATCCGTCAACAGCCCCGTGCGGCGCACCGTGGTTTCCAGCGCGCCGGACCGCGTGGGGCTGGAGGCGATGCAAAACGGCGCCTCACCGCAGCCGAACACGGAAAGCTCCAGGAACTGTCCGGGTAGGAAATGAAAATGGTTGCCATTCGGCTGGTCCCGGAAGCGCAACGTGAAGGTCTTGGTGTCGGGCGTTTCATCCCGGACCTTCTCGAGACAGGCAATATCCGGAAGGAAAACATCATTCATGCCATTTCCCCTTCCTGATGGCGGCCACTACCGCCGGCATGTGGGTCGAGCCTAAGCACGTCTTGACGCACCTCCCGCACCCCACGCACCCCACGGCGCCGTCGCGGGTGTAGTACTGCGCGCTGACTTTGTGGAAGAAACGGCGTTTCATCCGCTCCTTGCGCTGCGCCCGCGGATTGTGCCCGGAAGCCTCCAGGGTAAAGGCGGCGTACTGGCAGGAATCCCACGTGCGGCAACGCAGCCAGGTGCCGTTTTGGCGGAGATCCTTGACGCTGAAGCAGTAACAGGTGGGGCACACAAAGTTGCACCCGCCACACTCGAGGCACCAGTCCGCCATCTTCTCCCACAGCGCATCGGGCACCCGCCCCGTCGAGATGCGCCGCATGGCCGAGCCAAAATGGCAGGTCTCCGGCCCAAAATGGGCCTTCGCGGCCGCCTCCAGCTCCTTGCGCTGGGTTACGGCATTTTCGCTGGCTTGCCGGAAGAGGTCCGGCGCCTTGGCCAGGGCCGCCTCACCCTCTTTGCTGCCCACCTCGACGAGAAAGCTTCCGCCCAGATCGGTCAATTGCAGGTCGTAACCGCCCGTCAAGAAGGGTCCGGAATCCGTGCAGACACAGAAACCCGCCGGGCAGGGAGTGGTGCAGGCCAGGCTGATGAGGGTGAGGTTGTGGGCACGGTGAAGGTAGGAGGCATCCGCCGGCTCCGCTTCGTGAATTTGAGTCAGGAAGGCGATTCCCGCCACATCACAGCTCCGCACGTTGAAAAGGGTGCGGGGGGCATCATTATATATGGGCTCGACCTCGTGGCGTTGGCCGTTGCGCTTGATTTTGACCAGAGGGTCGGTTTGGGGCAGGACAAACTGCTTCGGCGGGTTAAGGGGGTTCTCAAAATCCCACAGGACCTGCGTGGGGGAACGGAGCGCGGAGAAGATGACATCCCCGCAGGGGCCGCGAACCGGAGCGATGACCTCTCCCGCCTCCAGCAACTTCTCCAGCCATTTGGTGGTGCCTTCTTTGGGTATCGTGAAGACCATCGTCGGCCTCTTAGGCCTGTTCTACCTTAACGGCCGTAACACTATGTGTTCCCAATACGTTGGCAAGATGATCGCGAAAAGCATAAGGCACAAGCAGCACGCCGGGCTTAAGATCGGCTCTGACCCGAGTGGGGATTACCGCCTCCCCCTGAGCGGAGGTCAATTTGACCGGACGTCCGGGGTGAACGCCCACCGCGTCGGCATCCTGCTTGCACATTTCGACATAACCACTGGGAAAGAGCTTTCGTTCTGACTGAAAGTCACGACTTAATGTCGGCGAAAAGGCAACGAGTGGGTCACGGCCCCAGTCAAAATCGCCATCCCGCACCAGCACATGCTGACCGTCAGCAAGGGTCACCCGTGGCGCTTCTGCGGCAAGAAGTCTGAATTTCCAGCCATTGGAGGCTCTTGCCATGCCGATCCCGCCCCACTTGTCCTCGCCTTGGCACACGGGGCGGTATTTTGGCGTAGCGCATCCCACCTCGTTAAGAACCTCTAGAGCTGAGCGGTATGCCGTGCACAATTCGAATCGCGCGCAAAGCTCCGCCAAAATCTGCCATCCGGGGCGAGCTTCACCAGGAGGATCCGTGGCTACGTGGAGCCTTTGGACTCTACCTTCCATGTTAGTGATGGTTCCGTCCGTCTCGGCAAAGCTCGCCATCGGCAGGACGACGTGGGCCATCTGCGCGGTGGGTGTGAGGAAGGCATCCAACACCACCAGGAACTCGACTTTCCCCAAGGCCGCCTTTGCCCGCTGTCCGCTCGGCAGCACCGCAGGCGGATCGTCGGCCAAGACAATCAAGGCGCTCACGGATTGCAACATACTCTCGGCATCCAGACCCGGTGTCGAGGGCAGGTCCTTACCCCAGAGACCTTCCAGTCGTTGCCGAGCTTCTTTGTCGGCCAACGGTCGGTAACCGGGGAGGCGATCCGGGACGATTCCCATGTCGCAGGCGCCGCGCACATTGCAGCGCGCCAGAAGCGGCAACAGCCCGGAACCCGGCCTGCCCAGATGTCCCGTGACGGCGGCCAAGGTGGCAAGGGCGGTGCTCTCTCGGTGGGACGGGGGGCCCTCCCCGCTTACTGGGGGAATCAAGAATGTCGCCCGCGTGGCTCGCGTGATCCACTCCGCTGCTTGGCGCATCTCGGCGGTTATCTTGGCGCCCTCGAGGTCCCGCCGCAGTGTGTGAAACCCTTCGCAGTGGACCTTAACCGATGTTTGATCTTCCAGCCCGAAATGCAGGACCGCGGCGAGCAGACCATCGATCACTTCACCTTCATTACCCGGTACGGCGGGCAAAGGCAGGGAAGCCAAGCGCGACATCTGCGTCGCAGTGTGGGCAATGGTTATAAGGTGGGCGCCTTTCTCTACGGCGGCCATTACCGCCGAGGCAGCCCGCGGGTGAGTCTTCGCCAAATCACCTTCAATCAGCAAGATCGTTTGGCTTGATTCGACGTCATTCAGACTGATCGAAGGCGGGCATTCGCCGCATACTTCTTCCAGACCTTTCAGTAGCGGGCCGCAGATGGAATGGTAAGAAAAATCGAGGTGGTTGGTGTGGAAACCAGCCCTGGCAAGCTTGCCGGCCAGGTAGTTCTCCTCGTTGGTTGCCCGGGCGGAACCAAGAACGCCCACCGGCTTTCCCGCCTCGATCAATTCCTTAATGCGCCCGGCAACGTGGTCGAGCGCCTCTGCCCACGAAACGGGCTCCAGCTTTCCGTTGCGGTTAACCAGCGGTTGGCTCAACCGGCTACCCCACAAGGCAGCTTCATGGGCGCCCCAACCCCTGGCGCAGAGCCTTCCCATGGACACCGGATGGGCTTCGCTCGGCGCGACGCCCACCAATCTTTCTTGGTTTGCTAATAAGTAAAACCCGCAGCCACAAGCGCAAAACGGGCACGTGGTGGGGACGGGCACCATGTTATACCTCCCCCCGAGGCCGCAGGTTCGCACGGCGACTTTGGATTTGAAGGCTTTGGTGAATAGGCTCGTGGGAAGGGACTTGTAGTCTCGGTAATAGCCGCTGACCCTGCTCCAGGTCTGGCGCTATGGATAGGGTTTCAAGGTCTAGTTTTCCTGTTGACCGCTGGATCGCGGCCCTTTCACCGGGGGAATCGAGAGTATCGCCTCGGGTCTCAATGACCCCAGGACTCCGAATTGCCGACATGGGGATATCACCCCCACCCGGGAGATAGCGTCTAGCGTCTAGAATTGGGTACGGCAAAACTGTTGCCAAAGCGTGGGTTAGGAGCAAGGCGGGGGGATCAGGATTGAGGAACTAGTTGTCCTGCCCTTTCCACCATTATCGCTGAGGATTTCAACAATTCCCTCTAAGTATTGAGAATCAGCAAATGAGTTGAGTGAAACCCCGCAATCCGAAGAAGGGTACCAGAGCAATCCCCCACGAGGCGACTAGCAGGATGCCGGAAAATGGGCCTCAACAATAAAAGTCGGGGAGTCAAGCGTTTTCAGGACGGCCGAGTCGGCCCGAAAAGGACCTTCCGGCTGGCTCGGTGAGTCGACGGTGATCATCCCAGGGCGGATGCCCGCCGGGGGTCGTTCAGGAATTCCCAAGGACCCGCCGGTAAAGGTCTTCGTAAAGGGGGATGATGTTGTTGCTGCAAAAGCAGCGGAGGGCGCGCTGGCGGGCGGCGCGTGCCATCTCCGCTTGCCGTTCCGGGTGGGACAGGATTTCGAGCGCCCGCGCCGCCATGGTGTGAACGTCGCGCGGCTCGACCAAAAACCCCTCCACGCCATCGCGCAGAACTTCCGGCACGCCGCCCACGCGGGAGCAAACGGCGGGGACTCCGGACGCCATTCCTTCCAGCGCTGCCAATCCGAACGATTCGATGTCGCTGGGCAGCAGCAGCACGTCGGCGCAGGCGAGCAGGTCCTGCACTTGATTTTGCTTGCCGAGGAAGATCACATCGGGAGTGAGCTTCTTTTCGCGAGCCATCCATTCGGCCACGGTGCGGTCCGGCCCGTCGCCAATCATCAAAAGCTTGGCGGGGATTTCCCGGCGCACCAGCGCAAAGATTTCAATGACGTCAGGCACGCGCTTGACGGGCCGGAAATTCGACAGGTGGACCAGAATCTTCTCCCCTTGCGGTGCGAATTCCTCGCGCCGGCAGCGGCCATTGGCGGGGCGAAAAACCTCGCAGTTGACGAAGTTGGGAATGACCTCGACGGGGCGGTGGATGTCAAATTCGCGCAGGGTGACCTCCCGCAGGTATTCGGAGATGGCCGTGACCCCGTCGCTCTCCTCGATGGAAAAACGGGTAATGGGGAGATAAGAGCGATCCTGGCCCACCAGCGTGATATCGGTGCCGTGCAGCGTGGTGACGAAGGGAAGGCGGCGTGGTTTCAGCATGGCTCGCGCCAGGTAGGCGCTGACCGAATGGGGAATTGCATAATGCACGTGCAGCAGGTCGAGGGATTCGTTTACGGCCACGTTGGCCATGGCGGTGGCGAGCGCCAGGGTGTAAGGCGGGTGGTCGAAGAGGGGATAATTCAGCATCTCCACTTCATGAAAGTGGATGCGGCCGGAGGCTTCGGTGATGCGCACGGGCATGGCATAGCTGATGAAGTGGATGTCGTGCCCGCGCGCGGCCAGTTCGATGCCGAGCTCGGTAGCCACGACGCCACTTCCACCGTAGGTGGGATAGCAGGTGATGCCGATGCGCATAGTAATCCCGCGGGAATCCGCCGCCCCGTCGCCGCGACGGAGCTAGGAGGGCGGTTCCTTCTTCTTGGATTCACTGGCAAACAGTTCGATGCGCGTTACCGTGCGGCGGTCGGCGCGTTGGTCGTAATAGACGATGACACGGGTACCGGGAGAGAGGACGTCCAGCTTTTTCCTAAAACCGTCGGCGGTGAGGACATGGGTGCTGTGCTTGATGGGGAAGATTTCCGTGGTTCCTCCCTCGGCATCAATACTCATGACACTATGTTTCTCGTCTACCATCTTAACGGTACCGGTAAACATCAAATGCTCATTGGCGGCGATGATCTTGTCAAGCCCCGGGATCTTGGGCTTTTCTTCCTGTTGCGCCAGAGCTGCGCACGCGAGCAAGAGAAGGGCGGAAATCACCAACGCCAGCCGCCCACTGGCGCGTCGCATGGTTCGTAAACAGCGCACCGGGCGTCGAACCGCTAGCCGATCGAAGTAAGAAAAGGTGAGTGCCTTCACGATGGAGTCCGTTATGGATAATCCTGGCACAAATTCATGCTAGGTGAGCCCCGGCAGGCTGTCAAGAGCCGGGGGATGGACGCTTTGCTAATTTCAGATGTAACGCCGCCTTCCCGCCGGCATTGAGCCGCCAGGTCCGATCTGCGGACCCCGATGGAGCCCATCGGACTCCAGAAATCGGAGATGGCGGCGCTACGTTCAAATTAGGACAGCACCCGGGGGATGGGCGGATTTGGGAACCTCCCTCTCAGGTGGCAACTGCGCCTGACAGGGTCACGGGCCTTGCGCGTCGAGGGATTCTCATGACCCCACCGTCGCTCTTCTTGCCTGGGCAGATTAGATGCAAACACCACGTGAATCCGAAGACAATTCAATCTACGTCGGGCGGTGGTTGATTGTCCGGTTCGGGGATTGCCCCATTTCGCGATTCGCCATCTTTATACATAAAGCGAATGCATGATTTCATGATCAGGAGGTTGGGTTCGTTCGCCCGATGCACCTTGATGCAATTCTTGTCATACCATTCGATCACCCCACGGATGGTTTCCCCCTGGTCCAGGACCACGACCATGGGCGTGCGGCCTTGCATCTGCTTCAGATAATAGAAATTCTCCGCGTTGGTTTGCTCGGGGGGAGCGGGTTTCTTGCGCTGCATGCGCGCGCCCAGTTGGTCCTGCACATCGGACAGGGTGGGACGGATCAGTCGTCGATTCATGTTGGTCTACTCCTCCAGCCCGACCGGACGGGCACAGATTCGAGTTTATCCCGGTGAAAAGCGCGCGTCGTCTCTGCTTCCCAAAGACGCTTCACGAGGCGTCTCGGTTTCATACGGCCAATAAAATAATGACCTTGCTCGGAAGACCGCCGCGAATGGAATGCATAGTAACATAGGCAAACACCGCCCGCAATCGTTTTACACGGGATGGCACGATGCAGATAGGTCCTCGAACCAAGAGCGCTGGCCGATCGGGATTCATAGAATTGGATGGCGGGTGGTGGTTGGTCGTTGCCCGTGCACCGAATTTTCGATTGCCGGTGGCCGAGGGTCGATTGAAAAACCTCTTCGCTCGACCCTCGTCAATCGGCAAGCGACGATCGAACGTCGATGCCCAGCGTCTCAAATCCGAGTTGGGGATTGACGTTGCGAATCTGTAAGCGGTAAGCCTGATCGAGGCCGGCTTTGAGTTTCTCGATTCCGCCGAGGGTCAGCTTGGGCGCCCAATCCTGGAGGCGTGCCGTCAAGTCAACATTCACCACCGCGTTGGCCGCCGGGTCCAGCAAGATGTGCAGAAGATCGGCGAGCAGGGAATAGCCGATTTTCAGCGTCCCTTCGAAATCGTCGCGATTCTCGGCCAGGGCGCGGGCGGAGTCAAACACTAACCGCCAGTCCGCCGGTGCGCCGGGAGCGCGGCGGTTCGCCATGGCTTCCAGAAATTCCAGCCAAGGCTGGCGGCGGCGCTCGTACTCGGCCGGGTCGAAGGCCCGTGCCCGGGCGACGCTTCCCGCGGCCACGCGCGCGGCCAGCACCTTTTGGGGCTCGGTGAGTTTCCTCTCGCGTGCCACGAGGTCCTGGATCAGGGCTTGGTCCACGGGTTGGAAGGCGACGCGCGTGCAACGCGATCGGATGGTGGAGCGCAGTTCGAAGGCGTTCGGGCAAATCAGGATGAAACTGGTCGTCTCCGGGGGTTCCTCCAGCACTTTGAGCAGCAGGTCGACCGCCTGCCAATGAACCGTCTGGGCTTCGTCGAGAATAAAGATGCGGCGAGGGAACTCGAACGGCCGCGTATAAGCGATGGCGCGCAACTGGCGGACTTGCTCGGTGAGGATAAATTTCGTCAGCGGCTCGATGATCTGGAGATCAAGGTAAACCAGGCCTTCAACCCGGCGTCCGGCGTCCTTGCTTTCGCGGCGCCGCGCCAAGTCTTCCCGCGCGGTCGAAAACATCTGCTCCGCCTTGCGGCAGCGCGCGCACTGGTCGCAGAAGTCCGCAGCGCCGCGCTCGCACACCAACGCCTTGGCCAGCATCAGGGCCAGCGTTTTCTTGCCCACGCCCTCAGGGCCGGCAAAAAGCAAGGCCCCCGGCACGCGTCCGGTCGCCAGCATTTCGCGCACGGTCGCTACCGCCTGCGGATTGCCCAGAAAGGAATCGAAGCCCATGTCTATAGAAACTCGAAACTGGAAACTCGAAACTCGAAACTCAAAACCTGTCGCGATCTACGATTTTCGAGTTTCGAGTTTCGATTTTCGATCCGCGGACCTTGCGTGCCAAAAGCTCGTCAATCAGCGCGCGAACTTGGTGTTGTATCTCGTCGATCGACTGATCAGCGCGCACCACCTTGATACGCCCCGGCGCGACGCGCGCGAGGGCCAGGTACCCGGCCCGCACGCGCTGATGAAAGGCTAACCCTTGCGCTTCGATGCGGTCAAGGCGGTATTGCCGCCGCGTATCCCGCCCCCGCGCGCGTCCCCGCGCGTGCTGCGGATCAAGGTCGAGAATGATGGTCAGGTCCGGCTGGGTCTTGCCGCAAATGACGCGGTCAAAGGCACGTACGGTGGCCGTGCCCAACTCGCGCCCGTAACCCTGATAGGCAAACGACGCGGTATTGTAGCGGTCGCTCACCACCACCTCGCCGCGGGCCAGCGCCGGACGTACCACCTCTTCCAGCAGTTGGGCACGCGCCGCGTACATCAGCGCCAACTCGGCCAACGGGGCAAGCTTTCCAGTTTTCGACGCCAGCAGGATGTCGCGGATGCGCTCCCCCGTACGCGTTCCACCGGGCTCGCGCGTCACCCGCACTCGATGACCGCACTCGCGCAGGTACTGAACCGCGCGGCGTAGTTGCGTGCTCTTGCCGGCGCCGTCGAGACCCTCAAAGGTTATGAAAAGGCCAGGTTTCATGGTTGCTAGAAACGTTAGTTCCCTCCCTCATGGGACGAAAAGGAAATTCGAAAATCGAAATACGAAACTCGCGGCGATTTTCGAGTTTCGATTTTCGAATTTCGTCTTTCCCGATTTTGCATCCTAACACCCGCCCTTGACCGTAACAAGCCGCCCTCCGCGGGGCAGGCAGTGGTAGAATGACACGGTTTCGATTTGCCAAGTCCGAAAAATCTGCGCGGGACTCCGCCGCGCTCGAGTCTGCCGGGAGAGATGATCGCGAACATTCCTGAGAACATCGCGAAGGTGGAAGAGCGAATCGCCAATGCCTGCCGGCGCAGCGGACGCCGCCGTGAGGACGTACGATTGGTGGCAGTTTCGAAAACGCACCCGCCCGAAGTGATCCGCGTGGCATTTGCGGCGGGACTGCGGGATTTTGGCGAAAACCGCGTGCAGGAAGCGATGTCCAAGCGCCTCGCGCTTGCCGATTTGCCCGCAACCTGGCACTTGGTGGGGCATCTTCAGTCCAACAAGGCGCGGGTGGCGCGAGAACTTTTCCATTGGGTGCATTCGCTCGATTCGCTGCGTCTGGCCGAAAAACTTGCGCAGGCGGCTGCCCCCGGTGGCGCGCCCCTACCGGTGCTGATCGAAGTGAATTTGGGGGGGGAAATCTCCAAGGCGGGCATTCGAGCCGGGGAAGTGGCGGCCCTGGCGGAGCAGATCGCGCCAATGGAGACTCTCGAACTACGCGGCTTGATGGTGATCCCGCCCTTCCTGGAGAATCCGGAAGACGTGCGGCCTTACTTTCGTCAACTGCGCGCCCTGGCTGGCGAGATCGAGGCGCGGAAACTGCCCAGCGTCTCCATGCGCGAGCTTTCCATGGGCATGAGCCACGATTTCGAAGTCGCCATCGAAGAAGGTGCGACAATCATTCGAGTTGGGACCGCGATTTTTGGTGAGAGGGCATGAAGTGCCTGAATTCAGGGTTGAACGCGAAAACGTAAGCTTCTGGCTGCGCGTGAAGCCTCGCGCCACGCGCGAGCGTTTAACTGTGGACGCCTCGGGAGACCTGCGCCTGGAGTTGCACGCTCCCGCGACGGAGGGTCAGGCGAATGAAGCCTGCGTTCGTTTTTTCGCCCGAGCGTTACGCCTGCCCCAGGCGTGCGTGGTGATTCTTTCCGGCCAAAAGGCGCGGTGCAAGCTGCTGCGCGTGACCGGGCGCTCGGCGGAAGAAACGATCGCGGGAATTAGAACTCTTGCTTCGACCCCGGCAGGGGTGGACCGAAAAGCGAAACTCGAAAATCGAAATTCGCTGATCGCCCCAGTTTCGAATTTCGAGTTTCGAGTTTCGAATCCCCACGGTGAGGAGTGGAAACCTTGAGCTTCGCGCAGCGACTGGCAGAAGTTCGCACGGGATTCGAGCGCGCCTTTTGGGTGGCGAATTTCACGGAATTATTCGAGCGCCTGGCATACTACGGCGCCACCGCCGTGCTGGCTATCTATCTGAGCGAGCAACTGCGTTTTTCGAAAGAAGTCACCGGCTGGATGATGGGGACATTCGGATTTGTGGTCTGGCTGCTACCGGTGCTGGGGGGGACGCTTGCGGACCGTTTCGGTTTTCGCCGCTCCCTGATGTTTGCATATCTTGTCATGACGGTCGGTTATTTTCTGTTAGGTTCCCTTTCGGCGCCCTGGATGCACGCGACGCGCCAGGCCCTCGGTGACAAGTGGCTGGTGTTTTGCATTCTGATGATTCCGGCGCTCGGACCGGCGGTGGTCAAGCCCTGCGTGGCGGGAACGACGGCGCGCGCTTCGGCGGAAAACGTGCGCTCCGTCGGCTATTCAATTTATTACACGATTGTCAATATCGGTGGCACGTTGGGCCCGGTGATGGCGTGGCTGGTGCGCAAGCAATTGGGGTGGGGTATAGAAAACGTCTTTCGCGTTTCCGCCCTGAGTGTGTTCCTGATGTTCCTGGTCACACTGGTGTTTTTTCGCGAGCCGGCGCGGGCAGGGGAACAGAAGGTGGCGAGCGTGGCGCATGCCATCAAGAACATGTTTGTGGTGCTGGGGAACTTCCGCTTCGTTCTGTTCTTGCTGATATTTTCGAGCTTCTACATCGTGTTTTGGCAGGAATTTATCTCTGCACCGCTGTTTTTACGGGGTTACGTGGATCCCAATGCCGACGTCGATCTGCTGCTATCGATCGACGCGCTCACCGTGATCTGTTTTCAGATCTTGGTGAGCTATTTGACCCGCAAGATTCCTGCCTTTCCGGCGATGACGCTGGGGCTGGTCATCTCGAGCCTGTCGTGGTTGTTCCTGGCCATCCATCCCTCCACTCTGGGACTGGTGGCGGCGCTGATCGTGCTGGCACTTGGCGAAATTACCCAATCGGCGCGGTACTACGAGTACATCTCGCGGCTTGCGCCCTCCGGCCAGCAGGGGGTCTATATGGGTTATGCTTTTCTGCCCATCGCCATCGGGTATTTCATCGCCGGTCCCTTGGGCGGATACCTCCTCCATGAATTCGGCGACGTTCTGCACCGGCCCCAGCAGATGTGGTGGGTGGTGACGGCAGTGGGACTGGTGGGAGCGGTGCTGATGGTGATTTACAATAAGGCTTTCAAACCCGGGGAAGGACAGGCGCAAGAAGGGTAGCGCGGACCTGTTCTGTAGGTCCGCGGCTTTTCCCTGCCCATAAGGGACGAACCGTGGACCGAGAGAACAGGTCCGCGCTACACCTGCGGGGGTTTGCGTGGGTCGGTAGCCACAAAGGAGGATGTCCGTATGAATCTCGAGGCAATTCAAACTGCGTTGCGCGAAGCCAATCTTGACGGCTGGCTGTTCTATGACCACCACCGGCGCGATCCCATTGCCTATCGCGTGCTCAATATTAACCCCGTGATGTGTACTCGTCGTTGGTATTACATTATTCCCAAAGAAGGGGAGCCGGGGAAGCTGGTGCACCGGATCGAGGCCTACAACCTGGACGGTTTACCGGGCACGGAGGAGCGATATTCTTCCTGGCGCGAGCAACGCGAAGGGCTCAGCCGGCTGCTGCACAGGAAAGAGCGCGTGGCCATGCAATACTCGGCCCTGAACAACATCCCTTACGTGGGGCTGGTGGACGCTGGCACGGTGGAATTGGTGAAGAGCTGCGGGGTGGAAGTAGTTTCCTCGGCGGACCTGGTGCAGCAGTTTGAGGCGAGCTGGTCAGAGGAGCAATGGCAGTCGCACCTGGCCGCCGGCGTGGTGGTGCATGAGGCGGTGCGGACGGCGTTCGCGGCCATTGGCGCGGCGGTGGGAGCCGCCAAGGAAATCAGCGAATACGATGTGCAGCAGGAAATGGTGCGGGTCTTTGCGGCGAACGGCCTCGTCGCGGACGAACCTCCCTGCGTGGCGGTGAATGCCAACACCGCCAATCCCCACTACTCGCCGTCACGGGAGGCGTCGCTCCCCATTCATGCCGGCGACCTTGTCTTGTTGGATGTGTGGGGCAAGCAGAATAAGCCCGGCGCCGTCTATTTCGATATCACCTGGATGGGATACGTGGGCGAGAAGGTCCCGGAGCAGTACAGCAAGGTTTTTGACGTGGTCCGCGAGGCGCGCGACACGGCCATCAGCTTGGTGCAGAAATCCTTGCAAGCCGGGCGCATCCTCTATGGTTACGAGGTTGATGACGCGGCGCGCGCGGTCATTGACCGGAACGGGTACGCCACTTTCTTCGTGCATCGCACCGGCCACTCGATTGGCGAAGACGTGCACGGCAACGGCGCCAATATGGATAATTTCGAAACGCACGACGAGCGCCGGATCATCCCCCGTACCTGCTTCTCCATCGAGCCCGGAATTTACTTGCACGAATTCGGGATCCGGAGCGAAGTGAATGTGTTCACCGGCGCCCGCGACGCTGCGGTGACCGGGGAAATCCAAAAGGAGATTGTACCCATCCTTGCCGCGCCTTGATAAGGTGTGTTAGGTTGGAAGACGCGGAGGAGGATTGAGGAATTAGGGACCAGGCTTTAGATTCTGAATTCTGAATTCCCAATTCTGAATCTTTCTTCCGAGTTCCGAATTATGGCAAACAAAGTTGTGCAAGAGAAGACTCTCGCGCAGGCTCAGCCCAAGCTGGCCACCTTGGTGTGGTTGTGCGTAGCGGCGTGGGTCGTCCCGGGCCTGGGGCACTTTCTGCTCGGACGCAAAGGGCGCGCGCTGATCCTGTTTTCCGCGATTATGACGATGTTCGTGATGGGCATTGCCATGCAGGGTGAGTTTTTCACTACCGGTTCAGATTCTTATCTCCAAACACTCGGTTATTTCGGCGAGTTGTGCGTGGGCCTGGCCATGCCGGTGGCGCGCTTTTTCGGCTACGCGGGAGGCAATCCGCTGTTTGTAAGCGCCGACTTCGGCACCGCCTATCTGGTGTCGGCCGGCATGTTGAACACACTTTCGATTCTAGATACGTACGACATTGCCATGGGGCGCAAGCCCTAAGGGCAATGACGAGCGGCGAGTCGGTAAGGGCCGAAGTTCGAAACTCGAAATTCGAAAATCGTGGCGAGTTTCGAATTTCGAGTTTCGATTTTCGCTTTTCGGCTGCTCGTCACTTGTCACTCGTCACTAGGACTTAAAATGGCTGTTCCCCATTTTCCCGCGATGATCCTCTTCTCCTTTCTCGTCTCCGTTGTGTTCGGAGTCCTGAGCAAGAACACGCCACGCGAACGGCTTGTGTACGGCGCCAAGGTATTTGCGGCCTTTGTGGGCGTGGCGGTAGTGCTCGGTTGGGTCATGTACTTCGTGCCTTGAATCCCCTCAGACAGAAATCCCTTCGGCGAGCCAGCCCGCCTTGACTTCGCCGCGGCCCGGCCTTAAAGTAGCCGTCACTACGAGAGACCGTCCGCGCCCCGACGATTCCTCGCGAGGTGTAGAGCGCTCTCCTTATGCAGAGGCCACCGGCATGATTCTTTTGGCGAACACATCGGCGTTTGTCACTTTCCTGGCCATAGCGGTATTCGGCTTTGTTTTTGTGATTGCCAGTTCCATCCTGGGTGACGTGTTCGACCATGGCGACTTTGGACACGACGCCGACGGCCACGGCGCGGGCCCCAGCCTTCTGAGCAGCCGCATTCTGAGCGTCTTCGTTACCGCGTTTGGAAGTTTCGGCGCCATCGGCATTCACGCCGGATACGGGGTAGGGGTGAGCACGGCAATGGGTTTTGGGGGCGGCGCGCTGTTCGCGGGAGTGATTTACGCTTTCGCCAGTTTTCTTTACAGCCAGCAAGCCTCCAGCCATGTGCGGACGAGTGACTTGGTGGGAAACATGGCGCAGGTGAGCGTCGCCATTCCCAAGGGAGGAGTGGGCCAGGTGCGCTGCACGTTGGGTGACACGGTGGTGGAAAAGGTGGCCCGCGCGGCGGGTAACGAGGAGATTCCAGTCAACACTTTAGTAAGAATAGGCTCCATCGTCGGGGATGTCGTTTTGGTGAGTCGCGCTGAGTAGCGAGGCCGTGGCCAGTGATGAACGGCCGAAAAACGAGAATCGAAACGCGAAAATCGAAACTCGAAATTCGAAACTTGCCGCGACTTCCGAGTTTCGATTTTCGAATTTCGAGTTTCGATCTTTCGGTCCTTACTGGCTCGTCACTCGTCATTTTTCACCGGATACAGGAGAATGATCATGAACGTTTCGCCGTTTATCATCGGTTTGGCTGCTGCTGCCGCCATCGTGCTGCTGCTGGCGATTTCCCGATTCGCCAAGAACTACATCAAGGTGCCGCCCAACGCGGTGGCGATCTTCAGTGGCCGCCACCACAAGATGCCCGACGGCCGCATCATTGGCTATCGCATGGTGCGGGGCGGCGCGGCGTTTCGCTGGCCGTTGCTGGAGCAAGTGGATTACCTGTCGCTCAACGTCTTCACGATTCCTCTCGAAATCAAGCGCGCTTACACCCTGAAGGGCGTGCCGATTTCCGTGAAGGCCGTGGCCAACGTAAAGATCAAGGGGGATGACATCTCGCTGTCCGCCGCGGCGGAGCGCTTCCTGGGCATGACGCATGACACGATCCAGAAGGTGATCTTCCAAACCCTGGAAGGCCATCTGCGCTCGATTCTCGGCACGCTGACCGTGGAGGAGGTCAACAGCGACCGCGCCAGCTTTGCCCAGAAGCTCACCTCGGAAGCGGCGCTCGACCTGGAGCGCATGGGCATTGGCGTGGACGTGCTCACCATCCAGGATATCAGCGACGAAGAGGGCTATCTCGACGCGCTGGGCAAGAAGCGCACCGCGGAAGTGAAACGCGACGGGACGATTGGTGAGGCGGAGGCCACGCGCGACGCCAAGATCAAGTCCGCGATGGCGATGCAGGAAGGCGAGAAGGCGAAGTTCGACGCGGACGCCAACATTTCCAGCGCGAATCGTGAGTTCCAGGTGAGGCAGGCACAGTACCAGGCCGAAATTGAAATGGAGAAGGCCAAGTCCGCGCAGGCCGGACCTCTGTCGGAGGCGAAGGCGAAGCAGGCGGTGGTGGCGGAAGAAGTTCGCGTGGAGAAGACCCGCACCCAGGAACAGATTGCCGTCCAGGAGCAGGAAGTCCTGCGCAAGCAGCAAGAGCTTGAGGCCACGGTGATCAAGCCGGCGGAGGCCGAGCGGCAAGCGGCCATTGTGCGCGCCGAAGCCAAGAAGCAGGCGGCGATCCTGGAAGCCGAAGGCCAGAAGTCCGCCCAGATTGCCCTGGCCGAAGCGCAGCAGGAGAAGTTAAAACAGGAAGGGCTGGGCCGCGCGGCGGCGGTGGAAGCGGAAGGCCGCGCGGAAGCGTCGAAGGTCGAAGCCATCGGCTTGGCGCAAGCGCGCGCCATTGAAGCGCAAGGCGTGGCGGAAGCGCAGGCCATCCTGAAGAAAGCCGAAGCGTGGCGGCAGTTCAACGACGCGGCGAAGTTGCAGACGCTGCTCGAGAAGCTGCCCAGCGTGCTGCAAGCCTCGGCGGGTATATTTGGCGCCGTGGCGGCCCCGCTCGGCAACATTGATAAAGTGGTGGTCATTGAGCAGGGCAACGGGGCGGCGGGCGGCACGGGCGGAATCGGGCGCATCGCGCAAACGGGGCCGGCCCTGGTTTTTGGCTTGCTCCAGCAGCTCCAGGCGCTAGGACTGGATATTCCTACGGTGCTCGCGCAACTCGGCCTGGATGAGAAGTTGGCGGCGACGCTGAAGCCGGCCGCGGCTAAGGCGGAAGAAAATCCAGATAAGAAGTAACCGACCAGGAGACAGGATTTATGCCGAGCATTCAGCTTTCCTCCACCGTGCACGAGACGGACGCCGAAGTGCTGGCCATCCATTGCAGTGACCACCGCTTCCAAGCCGGGTTTTATGAATTCCTGAATCGCCAGTTGAACCTCGATGAGAACTACGACCTCCTGGTCCTGCCCGGCGGCCCGCAATGCCTGACGCTGGTGGAATACTTGCCGAAGTTTTCCTGGGCGGGCTGGAAGTGGTTCCGTTTCCTGGTGGACGCGCATGACCTGAAGCGTATGATTCTGATTCAGCACCAGGATTGCGGCTGGTACAAGGAATTGCCCCATCACCTGCATTCTGCCACGGAGCCGCGCCAGCGCCAGGAAGAAGACCTGCGGCGGGCCCGGGCAGCGCTTGCCAAGGAGCGGCCGGAGCTTAAGGTCGAGCTTTATTACGCAGGCTGGGATGCGAGCCAGCACCTTACGATTGACCCAGTCTCTGACTAATGCCGTTCCCAATCGCCTGGCAAAGTTGGACGCTGCCAGTGGCTTCCGGTATACTGACGCCGAGGGTTTTAAATGACCACGGAAGAAAGGTTCAGGAAACTCGAGGACGCCCTTACCGTCGAGGCTCAATTGCTCGACCGGCACGAGCGGCTGGACGAAGAGCGCCACGCTCGGATCGACGCCCAGCTTGAAGCCCTGGCCGGGATCGTTGTCAAGCTCGGCGACCGTCAACTCCTGACCCAGGCTGCCTTGGACCGGCTCATCGAGCAAATGGACCGTTTCCTGCGCGGCCGGTCCGGCAACGCCGGGCAGACGCAGGATTAAAGCGGAGACCATATAACTCTCGCCGTACCCGATTAAAGCCCTTACCGGGATCCTCTCATCCAACAATTTGTGTTAGGATGCCCTCCATGCGAAAACTCCTCCTGATTGCTTTCCTGGCATTTCTTAGCGCGCCGCTGCGGGCGGCGGGCACCCTCGACGTGTACTTCATTGACGTAGAAGGCGGACAATCCACACTCTTCGTCACCCCTTCCGGTAAGTCGATGCTGGTGGATACGGGCTGGCCGGGGTTCAACGGCCGCGACGCGGAGCGCATCGTGACCGTCGCCAAGGCGGCAGGCGTCACGCGCCTCGACTACGTGGTTATCACCCATTACCACATGGACCATGTGGGCGGCGTGCCGCAACTCGCCGCGCGCATTCCCGTGGGCACCTATGTGGATCACGGGCGAAGCGTGGAAACCGGGAAAGAAGCTGACGACCTTTTCCGCGCTTACGTGCACGAAAGAGACCGCGCGTCCCACCTGATCGTCAGGGCGGGAGACCAGATTCCCGTCGAGGGGATCAACGTGCGTGTTGTGGCCTCAACCGGGCAGGGAATTCAGCGGCCGCTGGCGGGAGCCGGTGAACCGAATCCATTTTGCGCGGCCAGCAAACTGCGGGCGGTTGATCCTTCGGAAAACGCCCAGTCGATTGGTATGCTGATTACCTTTGGCAAATTTCGCATGATCGATCTCGGCGACCTCACCTGGAATAAGGAGTTGGCGCTTGTCTGCCCGATCAACAAACTGGGGACGGTGGACGTTTACCTCAGCACCCACCACGGCCTCGATGAATCGAACTCGCCGGCCATTGTCGATGCGCTCCACCCGCGGGTGGCCATTACCAATAACGGCGCCACAAAAGGCGGCTCGCTCGAGGCGATGCAAACCATTCGCACTTCCCCGGGCATTGAGGACGTCTGGCAATTGCACTATGCCCAGAATGCGGGCCCGGAAAATAACACGCGGGAGCCTTTCATCGTCAATGTGGACCAGGACGCAGGCGTAAGCTGGATCAAGGTCTCCGCCGATCTCGATGGCGGGTTCACCGTGACCAATAGCCGGAACGGAGAGACCAAGAATTACGCGCCACGGTGAGATTCTCAAAACCAGCGCAAAGAATTCAGAAGACAGGAGTCAGAAGTTTGAAGTGAGATGGCGCCAGCCGTCAGATGAGGTTTTTCTCCTGACTCCTGACTCCCGACTCCTGAATTCGGCTCTCTCCGCAATTAAATCGTATCATGACAAGTGCGGCAGCCGGTCCCGGCGCCTTTTTCCTTGTGACAACTGATGCAGGCAGCCATGGATGTGGGCTTCTCTTTGGATAGCGCCTCCCGTTCGCGGACGGGGCCGTGGCAGGTTTCACAATCGAGTTTCGCCTTTTTCACATGAGTGCGGTGGGAAAAGTAAACGTAGTCGGGCACTTGGTAAATGCGCACCCAGGGCACGGGTTTTTTCTGCGCAGCGTAATCGGCCAGCTTCTCGATGGCGGGGCTGTCCGCCTTGATGGTGGTGTGGCACGCCATGCATTTTTCCTCCGAGGGATAGCACATAGTCCAGCCGTCGGAGGAAACCTGGTGACAATCCTGGCACTCCTGCACGAATTGCGTGTGCAGCTTATGGCTGAAAGGAAGGGGCTGTGTTTTCGCGGCCGGCGGCGCGGAGGGCTTGTCTTGAGCGCGCAATACCCCACCCCACGTAAGCGCGAGGACAGTGAGTGCTATGACCGAGGCGCGAAGCCCTTGGAAGTTCGTTAGGGAGGCTACCAATTTTGTCTTCGATAACAAATCCGTGGCTTCGTTGTAAGGGCACGCCATGGCGTGCCCCTACGATTGTGGCACGGCCATCTTGGCCGTGACCGACCACGGGCGGGACGCCCGTGCCACGTACGCTGCAAACTGCTCACGGCAAAGCGAAGGCCACATAGGCATCTCCCGAGGCTGTGCGCATCTTGCCCCCGCCGCCCGCGGCGATGACCACGTATTGCTTGCCCCCAGCTTCGTAAGTACAGGGGGTCGCGTACCCGCCGGCGGGGAGTTTGGTTTCCCACAAAAGTTTGCCGTTGGTTTTGTCGAACGCGCGGAACATTTCATCCTGGGTTGAACCGATAAATACGATCCCGCCGGCCGTGACGATGGAACCGCCGATGTTCTGCGTGCCGGTGGGCGGGATGCCGCGCGCCGTCAATTCTTTGAACTCGCCCAGCACCACCTGCCAAGCGATTTCTCCCCGGTTCAAATCGAACGCGGTGAGCTGTCCCCAGGGTGGCTTGATGGCCGCATACCCTTCCTGATCGACAAAGTGATTGTAGCCGGTGTGCGTGTAAGGATAGCCGGCGCCGTCCGGGGCGGGTACCAGGGTCATGATCCACGGCTCATCGTGAGAGTTGATGTAATACCACCCGGTGGTGGGATCGAACGAACCGCCGCCCCAATTCGAGCCGCCGTCAAACCCCGGAAATACGATGGTTCCCTGCAAACTCGGAGGTTGCCAGGTGCCACTGCGCGATTTCTTGAAGGTTTCCAAAATGTACGCGTGCGCTTCCGGCGAGAGGTTGGTGATGTCGTCTTCGGTGAAGGCCTGGCGCGTGTAGGGCGGCGGCTTCAGCACTTGCTGCTGGGTGGGCCAAGCTTGTTCGCCGGGAATGTCCGAGGGCGGTACGGGCCGCTCTTCAACAGGGAATAGAGGCGTGCCGGTGGCGCGGTCGAGGATGAAAAGCTGACCGAACTTGGTGGGCTGCACGGCAGCATCCACCTGCTTGCCGCCGATCTTCAGCGTTCCCAGGGAGGGAGGGCAGGGCAGGTCCCGGTCCCACAAATCGTGGTGCACCACCTGGTAGTGCCAAATGCGTTTGCCGGTGGCGGCATCCAGCGCCATCATGCAATTGGCAAATAGGTTGGAACCCAGGCGCTGGCCACCGTAGAAATCGAACGCCGCGGAACCCGTGGAAACGAACACCCAACCGCGCTTTTCATCCAGCGTCATTCCCCCCCAGTCGTTGGCGCCGCCCGTGGTGCGCCAGGAATCACCTTGCCAGGCCTCGTTGCCGACCTCGCCGGGGCGGGGAAGGGTGTGAAAAATCCACGCCATCACGCCGGTGCGCACGTCGAAGGCACGAATGTGGCCGGGCGCCGCGGGTTCCGGGCCTTCTCCACACATCGAGCCCAGGATGATCAGGTTTTTGTAAACGATGCCGGGCGAAGTCACATCATACTCGAGACCGCCGATGTCGCGACCCAGGCCGCGTCTCAAATCCACGCTGCCGCCTTGGCCGAAATCACGAAGGAGCTTGCCGGTCTTGGCGTCGAACGCGCACAAGTGAGCGCGCGCGACGAAGAAGATACGCTGGTCGTTGCCGTCTTCCCAGTAGGCGACGCCGCGGTTCACTCCACGCGGGATGTCCTCATCGACGCCTTCGAACGGATCGTATTGCCATAGGAGTTTTCCCGTGGCCGCCTCCAGCGCGCAGAGCTTCAGTTGCGCGGTGGTGAGGTACATTACACCGTGCACCACCAAGGGATTGCACTCGATGGTGGTGGCGGGTTTCAGCCGGCTGTCCCCGGTGTGATACGTCCAGGCAACCTGAAGTTTGCGCACATTGGAACGATTGATTTGGTCGAGGGGCGAATACTTCGTTCCGGCCGGATTGCCACCGTAAACGCGCCACTCACGGTCGGATTTGGAATCCGGCGGCGGGGCGGCGGGTATCGGCGCAGGCCACGCCGAGGCGGCGAGCAACGATGCGGCGCTTTGCTTCAAAAACCTGCGGCGGTTCAAGCGATGGGGCATGAATGGGAAACCTCCTTGGGAACGGGTTCTGTACAGGTGAGACGACTTACCGTCAGGTATGGGCCTCTGCTGGTGGCTGCACCGGTACGATCTGCGCGACGCGTTCCATGACCTTTTTGTTTTGGGCCGCCTTCTTCAGGTCATACTCTGCTTGCAAGCGCATCCAGAATTCGGGGGTGCTGCCCAGCAGGCGGGAAATCTTCAGGCACATGATCGCAGACAGAGGCCTTCGCTCGGCTAAGATGTCATGGACCATTTGGCGCGACACGCCCAGCGCTTTTGCGGTGGCCGTGACGGACAGTCCGACCTCGGGAAGAATGTCTTCCCTGAGAATCTCCCCTGGATGTACGGGTGGCAATCCGTTCTTGCGATCCATCGTTTCCTCCCTAATGATAGTCTTCAAAGTCGACGGCCTCGGCGTTTTCGCCTGACCAAGCAAAGGTGATGCGGTAGTTACCGGTGACCCGCACTGACCATCGCTGCGGGCTGCCATGCAGGCGGTGGAACCGGTACCCGGCCAGGTTCATTTCCTCGGGCTGCTTGGCCACCTCCAGTGCCTGAAGAATACGAACGCACTTCCTGAGATAGGGCGCGCCCATCCGGCGTGTCTTGCCGGTGAGGTAGATCTCTTCCAGCCCTTTCTGGCGAAAGCTGCCAACCATCTGTGCACTTTAAGCCAAAAGGCTCAATCTGTCAACTATTTAGTTGACACGATACGATCAGGAAGGGCAAGCTGGGCGCGGGCGTCTATCGAATCGTAAGTCGAAAACACGCTCGGACGAGGAAGGAGGTCCCCTGGTGAGTATAGGTGTGCGGGCCACATCGTATCGCTGGTCCAGGAAATCTTCCCCGGCCACAAACTCCATTATCGGACGAGGCGGAATGTCGCAAACCCGCAACTCCGGTTTTTCCTGCCGGTAGGAAAAGTGAAGCCGATGGGTAAGATTCTTTCCTACCGGTAGGAAAAACGACGCAGAATTCTCTTGACATAACACCTGGGCTCTTTGTTAGGCTAGACTGTGAGGGAGGAGGCGGACCGTGCCCCCCCACTGGGTCGCCCGGTGGGAAGGAGGAAAGTTGCAAATCAGAAATCGAAAATCGGCAATCGAAAATCGAAAATGATCCGCTGGTCCGCGGGCCCGGTCGCCGCGGCTTTCCACGATGTTTCAGAAACAAAAGGAGTTAGCTGTTTAGAGTAAAAATGTCTTAAGTCTTTATCTCACTAAAATAAAGAGAGTTAGCTTTAAATCAGGGAGGCGGGGAGAAAAAGGAGGCGCGACTTTCCACGATGTTTCAGAAACGAAAAGGGTTAGCAATGAATCGCGAAAATCTCGCAAAAATGGATGTCATTGAAATTAAAACATTTAGTCGATTTCTCGCTGGCGTGGGGTCAGAAAAAAAAGGGGACTAAAAAATGAGGCTGACATTCTGTAAGTCATTGAAAACACATATAGAAAAAATGTCAACTTTTCGCTTTTCCACGATATTCGTGAAAACAAAAGAGTTATAGCATTCTTTCCAGGATGTTGATGAAAAGAAATGGACTTAACAAAAAACAGCGACGAATGCCCAGACCGACGCGTAAAACGCAGGACACATCATCCGCCGCAACGGAGGTTCAATTGTTGCGGCGGAGGGGGAAAAGTGACGCCGGGGGGCGAACCGGGGGAAAAAGATGTTAAAAGATGACGAACGAAGCCGGTATGTCTTTGAAAACAAACAAAACAAAGACAATTTTACCGAGGTAAAAGGCGACATTTGTACACATATTACGAAGCTATGACGACATTTGACACACCAATGACACGTTTTCTGCAGAAACCTCGGTTTTTTTCACGATTGGAGCGATGGAGAACGAACCCCGCGATTCAAAACGTAGAAACTCGAGCGCACGGGTGGGGACACCGACGACACAACAGCGGGCAGGATGCCCGCGCTCCCTCGAGGATCGGCTTTCACTTCTGTGCCGCGCGCCTTTTTCCCTTGACAGGGATTACTGCTGAGGGAGAATCCAGGCTCAGCACGATGGTGCGAATCCTAGCAAAGCACGGGGGATGACATGGCCGAGAAACGCAAAGGTAGGGAATACGCTCGCCGGGATTTTCTTAAAGAGGTCGCGGCCGGAGGCGCCGTGGCATCAACCTTGGGGGCGCCGTCGTTCGCTGGGCAAAGCAACAAGACGAGCCCCGCGAGCGCTGGTCGAAGCGTCGCGGAAAAGCCCTCTTCGCCGCCGCACGCGCCCATCGACTTTCCCCGCACTTTTACGGGGCGGAATCTGAAGATGATTGCGTTTCCTTTGGGCGGCATTGGCACGGGCACGGTTTCACTGGGTGGCCGCGGGCAACTCCGCGATTGGGAACTCTTCAATCGGCCCGACAAGGGCAACGAGTTGAGTTACGCCTTCCCGGCGATTTGGGTCAAAACGGGAGAGGGCAAACCCGTGGCGCGCGTGCTGGAATCGCGCCTTCAGCCGCCTTACGAAATGAACTCGAGCGGCCTCGGTTCCGACAATGCTCCGGGTCTGCCGCGCTTGGCCGAAGCCACCTTCACGGGCGCGTACCCCATCGCCCGCATCGCGTTTCATGATCCCCAGTTGCCGGTGGAGGTCCGCCTCGAAGCTTTCAATCCGCTCGTGCCCCTGGACGTTGACGCTTCCGGTTGGCCGGTGGCGATTCTGAGGTACACGATCCGCAATGCCGCAAACGCCCCGGCCCGAGTTGGCATCGCGTGGAGTATCGAAAACCCCGTGGGCGAAGCTGGCAGGCAGGCGGCTTTCCGCCAAATCCCCGACCTGAGCGGTTTGTATATGGATAACCCCTTTCTCTCGTCATCACATCCTTTGAAAGGCTCATTCACATTATGCGCCGTGGGAGCGCCGGAGGGCAGCGTTTCGTATCTGCGTGGATGGAAACGGGCCGGTTGGTGGGATGGGGTGCTGACTTTCTGGGACGACTTCAGCGACGATGGCGCGCTCGACTCCGCTTCTCCGACCGCCATGCCCGTGGGTTCTTTGGCGGTGACGCAAAGCATACCCGCGGGGCGGGAGGCAGCGGTAACCTTCCTGCTCGCGTGGCACTTTCCCATTCGCACGCCGGAGCGCTGCGGCTGGCCCGCACCCGAAAGCGTGCCCAAGTCCACCGTGGTGGGCAATGCTTATACTGAGCGCTTTGCGGATGCCTGGGATGCCAGCCGCCAAGCCGCCGCCCAACTCCCCCAGCTTGAAGCGCGCACGCGCGCGTTCGCCCAGGCCATCGAGGCGTCGACGCTGCCGCCGGCGGTGCTGGATGCGGCCACCAGCACGCTTTCCACTTTGCGCACGAACACCTGCTTCCGCACGCCGGATGGCGAGTTCCATGGATTCGAAGGCTGCAATGACCATCAGGGTTGCTGCCATGGAAGCTGCACGCACGTTTGGAATTACGAGCAGGCCACGGCGCAGCTTTTTCCCACGCTGGCGCACTCGTTGCGCGAGTCGGAATTCCTTCGCAACACCGATACTAATGGCCTGATGGGTTTCCGCTCCTACTTGCCGGACGGCAAGCAGATTTGGCAGATGGCCGCCGCCGACGGCCAGATGGGCTGCCTCATCAAGCTTTACCGCGAATGGCGGCTCTGCGGTGACACGGACTGGCTGCGCCGATTGTGGCCCAACGCCCAGCGCGCTCTGGAATTCGCCTGGATTGAAAACGGTTGGGATGGGAACCGCGACGGCGTAGCCGAGGGCGTTCAACACAACACCTACGACGTGGAGTTCTACGGCCCCAATCCCCTGTGCGGGATTTATTACCTGGGAGCCTTGCGGGCCGGTGAAGAGATGGCGCGGGTCGTCGGAGACACGGATTCGGCAGCGGAGTATCACCGGCTCTTTGAGAGCGGCAGCCGCTGGTTTGACCAGAACCTCTTTAACGGCGAGTTCTATATTCAAAAAGTCGAGGGACGTCCGGAGAGCCAAATTCCCCATGGCGTCCGAATCGGCATGGGGGCGGGGGACACGCTCAAGCCTGATTACCAGATGGGTAACGCCTGCCTGGCGGACCAATTGCTGGGCCAGATGCAGGCTCACATTGCTAGCCTCGGATATCTACTGGATGAAGCACATGTGCGCGCCGCGCTGAAGTCGATTTTTAAGTATAACTACCGGCCGAACCTGAGCGAGCATGTGGATCTCCAGCGCACCTACGCCCTGAACGACGAAGGCGGAGTGGTGGTGGCCACCTATCCCCTGGGCAAACGTCCGGAAATTCCTTTCCCTTATTTCGGTGAGATATGGACCGGTATGGACTACCAGTTTGCGGCGTCGCTGGCGTTCGAGGGGATGATGACGGAGGCGCTCAGCGTGGTGGAATCCACGCGCCGGCGCTTTGACGGCGAGCGGCGCAATCCCTGGAACGAGCCGGAGTGCGGGCATCACTACGCGCGCGCCCTGGCCAGTTGGGCCTGTTTTGCCGCCTGGAGCGGCTTCCGCTATTCCGCTCCTCAGCGCGAACTCACCCTGATGCCGCGCACGCGCCGCCAGGCGTTCCGCTGCTTCTGGTCCGTCCCCTCCGGGTGGGGCAGCTTCACGCACACGCTTAAACCGCCGGGCCAAAGCGTGCAAGTCCAGGTGGCCGAGGGCTCGATTGCCGTCGAGCGCTTGGCCCTGAACGGCCTCACCAAGGGCCAATTCAATAAAGTTTCGGCGAGGTTGGGGACGGAAGCGTTAAAGGCAGATTTGAAACAGGAGGCGCAGCGGCGCGTGATCACCTTGGACCATGAAATCTCGGTGACCCCGGATCATGCGCTCGAGGTTGCGTTGACGGCGTGAGGTAAGCAGGGTAGCGCGGACCTGTTTTTTAGGTCCGCGGCTTTTCGTTGCCCATATCAGGCAAGCCGCGGACCTATAGAGCAGGTCCGCGCTACACCTCCTGTCCCGAATTGGTTTTCCATCACCGAACGGCGGCGGCATTAGTGCCAGGCGCCGAGAAGGCGACGAAGCAGGACGAATTCACCCAAGTGATAGGCGTTGTGATCCGCCACCAGCAACGCCTCGCGAAGGATGGTTTGACCATTGCCGTGAGGAATTTTGGCGAACAGATCGGTGGCTTCGTCGGCCACCAGATCGCACATGGCCTTTAAATCCTTGCGAAAGGCCTGCACACTTTTGTTCCACTCTGATTTGTCCACAGGCGCTGGCGTGCGCGGCCAATATCCTTCGGGAAAGTCGGGCGATTGGTGATGCGGGTTGCGGGAGAACTCCAGGATGTCCCACTGGGCGATGCGCATGTGCTCGAGAACCTCCCAGGGCGAATGCTCGGCGCCCTGGGGCCTTATGCCACGCACATCGACCGGGAAGTCCTTGACTGCCCCTTCGAAATCCACGTGGGCGTTACCTCCCTTGAGAAGGCTGACCAAGTGTTGCCGCAGAGCGGTGTTGTTTTGCTTCGGCATGATTTCCTCCCTCAATCCTTCAACCCATCCAAACGTGGGTCGAGGCGTTCTTCCGACCTCATCAACTCATCCCAGGTGAACTCCGCTTGTTTGTAGGCGGCGGTTCGGCCGAGGATAGTGGTGAGGTTGCTTCGCACCGAGGGCGCCACGGTGGAGTAATCGAGATGCCCGGAAGTGACCTGATCGTAGAACGTGGCGATGTTGCGGATCGCGCCGGTGGCGTACAGCCCGCCGTCGCGTCCTCCCGCGTAAGGCGTCTTGCCCTTGATGGTGACATCGCCGGCGTAGTGCGTATCGATGGCGCCTTCCGTGCCGTACATCTCGCAGCGGATATCGTCCGCGCCCTCGCCATACTGCTTGGAGTAGAAAGTGACGAGCACGTCTTGGGAAAACCAGAAAATCACCGAGAAGTGATCCCACACGTCGCCGATGGTGCGGGAATTGAGCCCGCCTGTGCCCAGCGCCTTCACCGGATGCTGGTCAAGGATCCAGGTCATGACATCAATCGCATGGATGTTCTGCTCGGTGATGATGTCGCCGGAGAGCGCCCGGCTGATTCCCCAGGCGCGCAGGCGAAGTTCGGGATCCTGAGGATTGACCTCCAGTTCTTTGATCATCTTTGGCCATGGGGAGCCGGCAACATACGACGCCTCGCCGCTGACGATGCGGCCGATGTTGCCTTCCTTCTGCACGCGCCGGATGGCTTCCTGGTAAAAAGGATCGGTGCGCGTTTGGAAGTCGATCAGGTAGGCGAGCTTCTTTTCTTCGGCTCGCTTGGCGCTCGCCTCAATGCTGCGGCAGCCGGGAACGTCCACCGCCATGGGCTTGGCCAGGTACACGTGGGCGCCTGCGTCGACCGCGGCGGCGGCCTGCTCATGATGAAAGTAAGGTGGGCTCTCGATTGCCACCGCGTCCACCTTCGATTCCAGCAATCTGTGGTAACCCTTCAGGCCCGTGAAGCGCCGGGCCGCGGGCACGTTGAGTTTGTCGCCAAAGGCATTCACCCGGTCCGGAAAATAATCCATGGCGGCGGTGATTTCGTATCCACCGTGCTTCTGGAAGAGGCCAGCGATCCATGTACCGCGACTGCCGCAGCCAATCGAGCCCAGCGTGATTTTGGAATTCACCTGTGACCCGCGTACCAGTCCCGGCTTCATGATGCTGAATGCCGTGGCCGCGGCGCCGGCCCCGACCAATAATTCGCGGCGGCTCAGGCCCCTGCGGCCTTCCGCTGCGTTTGGCTTGTCCGATTTGTTTTTCATTTTATGACCTCCTTGCTATGAAAGAAATTTTGCGGGAGGAAGAGTAGCACCGGACAAACGCGATGTCTATGTGGAGCTACGCTCGCGGGGGGTAAGGGGGCGGTTGGGATTGACGACCAGCCACAAGGCGCCACCGATTACGCAAAAGGCGGCAGAGGTGAGAAACGACGCGGTCCAGCCATAATGTGCGGCGATGGCAGGGGTGGTAACGGCGGTAAGGGCGCCGCCCGCTTGGGCAGCCATATTGATGAAGCCGGAGAGCGAGCCGGAGGAACCCTTTCCCAAGTCCGCGGAGAGAGCCCAGTAAGCGCTCTGCGCGAGGTAGAGAGAACCGGCGCCCGCCGCCAGGACAGCACTGGCTGCGGCGGCCGTGGAGACCTGCGAACCGGCGGCCATGAACCCGCCGGCGATCATCATGCCGAAGGCAGCCACGCCGCAGCGCCCCCACCAGCGGCCGAACCGCCGGCATACGATGTCAGCAATCCAGCCGCCGGCGGCCGATCCCAGAGACATGGCGATGAACGGCAGCATGCCGTAGTAGCTGGCGGTTTGCAGGTTCAGGCCGCGAACCCGGCTGAGGTAGATAAAGAACCAGGTGAAGAAAATGGCGGGGGTGTACCCGTAGCAAAAATAGCTGAGGGTGATGGCCCAAACGTCCTGGCTCGAGAGCATGACACGCCACGTGAACTTGGGCGCGTCGATGGGGTCAGCCTGCGGGATGCCCTGGTGAATCCATTTCCTTTCGGCGTCATTCAACCAGGAGTGCTGGTCAGGATGGTCGCGTGCCAGCCAGTACCATACCGCGGCGGCCACGAGTCCCAGCACCGCGCACACCCAGAAAGCGGCGCGCCAACCCAGGTGAACCATGACGTAGCGGATGATGGGAGGTGTGAAGGCTGAGCCGGCGCCGACTCCGGCGAAAATTAGGCCATTGGCCAGGCCGCGCTCGTCGGTGGGGATCCAGTTGGCCAACCAGCGGTTTGAACTGGGGTACATGACCGATTCACCCATGCCCAGAAAAAATCGCACCGACCAGATGATCAGGAATGCCTGTGGGATGCCGGCGGGAAAACTGGCGGTGAGCGAGGTGAAAGCCGCCCACCAAGCGGCGCCCAAGGCCAGCACGCGGCGTGCCCCCAGGCGGTCAACTACCCAGCCGGCCGGGATCTGGAAAAGTCCATAGCCGAGAAAAAACGCGCTGAAGATTCTGCCCAACTGCGGGTCTGTAAGGTGAAAATCCTGGGAGATGAAATGCCCGGCAATGGAGATGTTGACGCGGTCAAGAAAACTGATCGCCCCCATCAGGGCGATCCAGCCCACCAATATCCAACGAACGCGAGTTGGCGCGAGGGAAATCATGAAAGCATGAACGTCGGCCACTGAGCCCTAAGATGAAACCAAAAGGCAAATGGCAAAGGGCAAATGGTAAAGGGTAAATGATAAAGGGTAAAGGGTAAAAGTGAAGAGCCGTACGTCTTAGAACCTGACGACGCTCATGATCCGACCGCTCGGGAGCCCCCAAATGCAGAGGTACACAGGTTAGCGTTTTTGGCCCAGGATTCTTCGGACCGTGGCCAGCAAGTAATAGAAGAATAGAGCCGTGGAGGAGACCAGGATGAGAAGGGCGTCGACTATTGCCGTTATGAAGATGACTGTGGCTATAGCTTTCAAATCGATGGATGCGACGGCGAGCCACTCAAGCCGTGCCATCTGCGCCTCCCTTCGCCGTGACAAGCAATGGCCGTGCGAGCCACCGCCGAGATAAGGCTCCCGGGCCGGGTGCTGTGAACCAGGGCCGGCGCAGGACTTTCTGGGGGCTTGATGAAGCGGGAGATGAACCGCACCGATTAATTCCGCCCTCAGGTTGGCACGCCACGTGGAAGACTCCGCCGTGTTTCTCGGTGAAATGAAGAGAGTAACTATATTCTTGATTGTTGCAAAAGAAATAGTACTTAAGTAAGAGTACTGTTTCAGTTTGATGTAGAGGCGGCTTTACGCCGCCATTTGGCGAGGTAAACTCGCCGCTACGTCATCGAACTTAAGTGCCGGTACTGTCTCAGTACTGCGATCCTGCCGAAAAAATATAATTAAGCAAGCCAAATTAGTTTGGCGTATAATCCTGCTATCTCCAGGCAGGAGGCCAATTATGAGATGGAAGGCCTTACGTCGTGGGTTCCCGTTAGTCGTGGTGGGGATTCTGATTCTCCCCGCTATTTTGTCCGCGCAAAAGAACCTCTCCCACGTGCGGGTGGTGCGGCTGAGTTATGTGAGCGGCACCGTCGGCGTGAAGCGGCCCGCCTCGACGGAATGGGCGAAGGGACAGACGAACACGCCGATTCAGGAAGGCTTTGAGCTTTCGACGGCCGCCAATAGCTATGCCGAGGTGGAATTTGAAAACGGTTCCACGGCGCGGCTGGGTGAATTCTCCAAAGTGAACTTTGATCAACTGGCGATGGATGAGGATGGCAATAAGCTGAATCGCCTCACCTTTGAACAAGGCTACGCGACCTTCCATTTTCTGCCCGAACACCAGGATGCCTACAGCGTAAAGATTGCGGAAGCGACGCTGACACCCAACGGCAAAAGCGAATTTCGCACCGACCTCGATCATGGCCGGTTGCGTGTGGAAGTATTCTCGGGCTCGGTGGAGCTGGCGGCGGCGTCGCAGACGGTGAAACTGGGCAAAGACAAAGTTCTGGAATTCGATCCGCAGGCCACGCAAGTGGCCTTGAACGCGAAGCCGGGAATCGTCAAAGATTCCTGGGACAAGTGGACGTCCGAGCGCGATACCCAGACACAACTTTCGCTCGCCGATCAAGCCGTCTCGGCGCGCGGTCCGCTGTATGGCTGGAGCGATCTGAACGCCTACGGCGAATGGGGATACTTCCCCGGTTTCGGCTATGGCTGGTCGCCTTTCGCGTCGGCGGGCTGGTCGCCCTACGGCATGGGGATGTGGAGCTGGTATCCGGGCATGGGTTACGCGTGGATTTCCGGCGAGCCTTGGGGCTGGCTGCCTTATCACTACGGCAATTGGAATTTCTCCCCTGGCTTTGGCTATTTTTGGATGCCGGGCAGCATGGGAAATTGGTCTCCGGCCATGGTGAGTTGGTATTCCGGGCCGGGATGGGTGGGCTGGGCGCCGCTGGGCGCGATGGGCGCGGCGGGACAGAGTATTGTGACCACCGTCCCGGGCGGGGTGATTCAGAATGGGCAGATGATTGAACCCACGAACGTGAACCATGTGCCATTGACGGCGGGAACCCCGATCAAGGGGATGCCGTTCCAGCCGGGCGCTGGAGCGATGCTCCCCGGACCACGGCTCTCCGCGAATGCGGACTCGCTGTTCTCGCCCCATGAGGGGGCCTCGCACTCGATGGCGCCGAGCTCGATTCTGGCCGGAGGCGACGCGGAAAAAGAGGAGTCGTTGCATGGATGGCATTTAACCCACCAGCCGTTGCGAGCGCGTTTGGGTACAACCTTAGGTGGGCATTATTCCGTGGGCGGTGCTGTCGGTGAATTTCGCGGCAATGCCTTCAGCGGGGCACGAGGGCCAAATGGAGTGAACGGGCCTCAAGGCCCCGGATTCTCCAGCCGCGCCGGCACGAGTGGACCGGTGATATTGTCCCACGGACAGCAGTCCTCCGTCTCCTCACCGGGAGTCGGGGGCGGAACGATGTCGAGTGGGGGCGGTAGTTATGGGAGCAGCGCCCCGGCCACCATGAGCACCGCTAGTTCTGGGCATAGTGCCAGCTCGGGCGGCGGGCATCACTAAGATGCTGAGGGGCGAGTTGTCCCATAGCCCGGTCCCCATTTTGATTTGTTCATCGGCGGCGATCCTAAGAACACCGAAGTAGGTTTAGCCGCGTTAAGTTGCTGCTGTGCTGTACTCGCTGATTGCTCCTTGCCCCCTTCGGGCGTCGGGTCTTGCCAACCACGGTTGATTCCGCATTCGGACCAACCGTGGTTTGCTGTTTATGGGCCGCAGGACTTCCTTCCGTTCACATTTCTTTTCAATTACTGCCCAAAAGCGCCAACTTTATCCTGAGATGAATCGTCAGAGAATATGTAAACTGGGTGTAAAATCCCCAGAGGAGGCCGGCCGTGAGATACGATCACATAAGACGTGTACTCGTGGTTGTGGTCGCGGGGCTGCTCTTCCTGCCAGCAGCTCTTTTTAGCCAACAACAGAAACCTTCCCCGGTGCGCTCAGTGCGGCTGAGCTCCATCAGCGGCACGGTGACGGTGAAGCGTCCCGGCGCAACTCAAGGGGTCGCAGGACAATTGAATACCCCCATCGGCGAAGGCTTTGAGGTGGCATCATCGGATGGCGGTTTTGCCATGGTGAAGCTCGAGAACGGCTCCACGATTGAACTGGACGGGCTCACCAAAGCCAAATTCACGCAATTGAATAAGGATGCGAATGGAAACAAACGGAGCGTCGTCACGTTGGAACAGGGACATGCGGAATTTAATTTCATCCCGGAACGACAGGACTTGTACAAGGTGAACATTGCTGACGCCACCTTTTCTCCCCAGGGCAGAACCAAATTCCAAACGGATTTCACCGATGGAAAGATGCAGGTGCGCGTGCTCGCGGGGTCCATCATCGCCTCGGCCCACTCCGGCTCCCTGACCCTGGGTAAAGGGAGGTTCATGGAGTACCGCCCGTCGGCGGAAGCGGAGGTTGCGAAATCGCACGCGCGAGTGGTTCGCCTGAGCTACGTGAGTGGCACGGTGATGCTGAAGCGGCCGGGATCGGCGGAAGCGGAACCGGCGATGCTCAACATGCCCATCCAGGAGGGCTTCGAACTCTCCACCGCCAGCGGCAGCTATGCCGAAGTGGAATTCGAGAACGCTTCCACCGCCCGCTTGGGCGAACTCTCCAAATTGCTTTTCCATCAACTGGCGCTGGACGCCAAAGGCAACAAACTGAATGGCATGACGTTTGAACAGGGATATGCCACCTTCCAGTTTCTGCCCGAGCACAATTCTCCCCTTCAACATGAAGGAAATGGTGCCATAGACTTTTTGCCCGATGACCACGACTCTTATCACGTCAAAATTGCCGATGCCACGCTGACGGCCGATGGCAAGTGCAAATTCCGTACGGACTTGGAACAGGATCGCTATCGCGTCGAAGTCTTCAGCGGCTCGGTCAATGTGTCCACTCCTGCCTTGTCTTCCAATCTCGGCGAGGGTAAGGTCATGGAACATAAATCTGGCAGCGCACTGGCGGCTTTTAGTATTCAGAGAGGGATTGTCAAGGACGCCTGGGACCAGTGGACGGAGGCACGGGCTAGGCAGGTGCTGCTTACCGAAAAGGACGAGGCCGTCCATCCCAATGGGCCGCGTTACGGCTGGAGTGACCTCGACACTTATGGCGAATGGGTGACGCTTCCCGGCGGCAGATTCGGCTGGTCGCCTTTCGCGGGGGCAGGTTGGTCGCCTTATACCTATGGCCAGTGGGGATGGTACCCGGGGTTCGGTTGGACGTGGATGTCCGGAGAGCCCTGGGGATGGGTGACTGACCACTGTGGTCTTTGGGATTTCGACGACAGCTTCGGCTGGTATTGGATGAACCCGATGTTCGGTTGCGGACTTTGGGAGGCTTCCTTGGTGAACTGGTACATGGGAGCGGGATGGATCGGCTGGGCGCCGATTGGCCCGGGTCATCCCAGGCCTGTTCATCCCGGCGGGGGACCTCCAAGGCCGCCTCGTCCCGGCCCGCCTTTCCGGCCAATCCCGGCCGCCAGGGAAATCATCACGGTTCCGACCGCGGTGGTTCAGAACCGCCAGATGATTACGCCTCAAATGGTGGACCGCGTTGCGCCCACGGCGGGAATGATGGTTGAGCACCCGCCCTTCGAACCGAGTCCGCGACCCTTGAGCGCCGCAACCTCGCCGGCGCCAGGCGCAGCAACCGTCACGAGTAAAACTACGGGCGCCGCGCCGAAGCCCGCATCCACCCTGGTCGCCGGGTCGGGGCGAGGCTTCGCATGGCAGCATGCTTCCGCCCCCTCCACCATCCTGATGGGAGGCGATACGGCAGAAGAGAGCTTGCTGCTTGCGCATCACAGTTTCCATTTCGGTCATCAACCCTTGCGTGCCGCTCAAGGAACAACCCTGGGAGGACGTTACGCCGTGCATGGCTCGACGGGTGAATTTCGCGGCAATGCATTCCCCGGTGGCGGCAGGAGCGGTAGCGGCGGTGGCTTCAGCGGTCGAGGGGGAGGCGTCATCACATCACACTCATCCGGAGGGTCCGGGGCGGTCATAGCGTCCCACGGATCAAGCGGAGGAGCCTCTGGCGGAGGTGGCAGCAGCGTCTCCGGCGGAGGTGGAGGGCACTCCGGTGGAGGTGGTGGAGGAAGCGTTTCCTCGGGTGGTGGTTCCTCCACCGGCGGTGGCGCCAGCTCCGGAGGTGGCGGCGGGCACCACTAACCCCCTGTCGCACGGCACGCCTTCTCAGCACCACCCCGTCGCTCGGCGCGCCACCCCTCCTCATCTGAGGAGGGGAGTTTTTAAGGAACTCCCCTCCTGATTCAGGAGGAGTGGTGCGCCGAGCGACGGGGTGGTTATCCCGTTTATTTCCCATCAGCCGGATTGGTTGTCTGCGCCACGTCATACTACTCCATTAGCCTATCGAACCGGCGCGGGCAGCGTGTCGCGATAATTCGGATAGGGAGCGACGGGATACGAGGGAAGCGGATGCTGTTTCAGCAGATCGAGAACCACTTCCACGGCGCGCTCGAGTTGCGGGTCGTGTCCTTGCCGCACGAGTTTGGGATCCAGCTCCACTTCGACGTCGGGCGAGATTCCATGGTTTTCCACCTCCCACTGTCCCTTCAGACCATAAATGGCCCAGCGCGGCGCGGTGATCGAGCCGCCGTCGATAAGCTGCGGGTAGTTGCCGATGCCCACCAGGCCTCCCCAGGTGCGCGTTCCGACCAGCGGACCAACGCCGGCTTTGCGGAAGTACCAGGGCATGGCGTCACCGCCCGAACCCGCGAATTCATTGATGATCATCGCCTTCGGGCCGAAGATGGCTTCCTCGGGTTCGTTATAGGTTTCACCCTCGCGGGTCATGATCTGGCTCATCACCGGGCGGTGCAGGTAATCGATAATGTAATCGGCCAACTGGCCGCCGCCATTGAAACGCTCATCCAGCACGGCGCCCTGCTTCCCCACCTGGGCAAAGTAGTAGCGATTGAAGTTGGTGTAACCGGCGCCGGCGGTGTTGGGAAGATAGACGTAGGCCAGCTTGCCGCCGCTGAGTTCGTCCACCTTGCGGCGGTTCCCTTCGATCCAGGCGAGGCCGCGCAGCCCGGTTTCGCTTTCCACCGGAACCACGGTCACCTCGCGCGAGCCTGAGCCGTCGGGATGGGGGCCGACCTTGAGCACGGTCTGCTTGCCCGCCGTTTCCTGGAAGAAGCTGTATATTTCGTCGTTCGCGGTCAGGTCCCGGCCATTCACCGCCAGCAGGTATTCACCCTCCTTCACATTCACGCCGGGCTGGGTAAGCGGGGCGTGGAGTTGCGGGTTCCAATTCTCGCCATTGAGGATTCGCGTAAAGCGGTACCGGCCGCTATCAATGGCGTAGTCGGCGCCGAGCAGGCCCACGCTCACCACTGGGATGTCAGGATGCTTACCGCCGCTGACGTACATATGAAGAACATTGATGTTGCTGAGCATTTCCGCCAGCAGATAGTTGAAGTCGGCGCGGCTCGAGAGGCCGGCCACGAAGGGCGCGTAAACCTGCTCGGCTTTCTGGATATCGAGGCCGTGGAAGTGGGGATCGTAGAAGAAGTCACGCTCGATGCGCCACACCTCGTGGTATATCTGTTTCCACTCTTCGCGAGGCACCACGTGTACTTCCATAGTGTCCGTCTTCAACATGCCTTTGCCGGCCTCGGGCGCTTTTTCCGCCGGGTTGATGAACCAGTGGTCACCCTGGCGGTAGAGAATCTTCTCTCCGTCAAAGGAAAGATCGAACGCTTCCACGTTGTCCACAGTCTTTTCCGTCTTGCGAGTCTTCAGCTCGAATCTTTGCACCGTGAGGTGTGCCGGGCCGCCCTCGATTTCAACCAGGGGAGCTTCCGCAAGATAGAGAACGCCTTCCTTCCCGGCAAACAGGCCGACGTAATTGCGGGCGGGAATGGGCATCGCCAGAATGCGCTGACCGAGGCCGTCAGAATCGATTTGCACCTTGACGGGTTCCGCCTTCTTATCGCCCTCCTTGGGCTTGTCCTTGTCTGTGTCGGCCGTTTCCCCATGAAGAGCCGCAGGGCCGGATTGCGGGCCCTGCGCTACCTTCTTTGCTTCCGGGGGTTTTTCTTCGTCGCTTTCCGGAGCCAGGGGTGAAGGCATATCCTTCTTCAGCACGGCGACATAGACGCTCCGCGTGACGGGATGAGCTTCGCTGGTCATATCCAGCCAGCCGGTGGTGAGTCCCATATCGGTGCTGGCGGTGAAGTAGAGAGATTTCCCGTTCTTGTCGAAGACCGGGTAAAGCGCGTCGCTCATGCCATCGGTCACCTGCGTGGCCTTCTGGCTTTCGAGCGAATATACGTAAACGGCGCGCATGTGATTCTCGAGTTGCAGGGTATAGGTCAGCCACAGGCTGTCGGGTGACCATTGCACGTCGAATTGCTGGAGGGGCGAATCAAAGCGGTCCGTACTTACCTTGACCGGCGAGGGGTGATCGAGGTCCACGTACCAGAGGTTCAGCCGCTTGTCACTGTAAGCGATTTTCTTGCTGTCCGGCGACCAGGTGGGCGCATAGAAGAAGGACGGCGGCTTGCCCAGCTCGATCTTGGTAACCGTTCCCAAGCCGTTCTGGGCGCGGACGTGGAGTGCGTATTCCCCGGACTCATCGGAAAAGTAGGCGATGGATTTACCGTCCGGCGACCAGGAAGGGTAACGTTCCGCCACTCCCGGCGTGTTGGTGAGATTCCGCACATCGCCTTTTTCCGCGGGCACGGTGAGGATTTCACCATGCGCTTCAAAGACGGCGCGGGCGCCGGTGGGAGAAATGCGCGCGCTCACGATCTGATGCGTGGTGATCTTCTCGAATCGCGGTCGGACCTGCGGCATGTCGCCCGCCACGCTAATAGGCACCTCGTGCGACTTGCCGGAATGCAGATCGTAAATGTGAATCAAACCGAACTGCTCGTAAACAATCCCGCCCGGTCCGGCCGAGGCAGACTTGAGATCGAAGCCGTCATTCTTGAAGAGGGCTTTCACTTGTTGGGTCTTGGTATCGAAAGCAAATAGCGTGACCGGGCCCTCGCGATCGGAGAGGAAATAAATGCGATCGCCGATCCACATGGGATCAAAATCGTTGGAGCCTTCGCGCGGAATGCGCGTGACGCTGGAATCGGCGAGATCGGCGATCCAGATATGCGCAGCATGCCCGCCACGATAATGCTTGATGGCAATGTAAGTATCGATGGCGCCGAGACGCCGGTTCCAGCTCGGCACGTAGGCGAGGTGGGTTCCGTCCGGCGAGTACGAGCCTTCCGTCCCCATGGGCAAGGGAAGTGGGGTGGGGAAACCTCCGGTAGCAGGGACGGTGTGCAGCCTCTCAAAACGCGAATAACTGCTACGCGTGGTGCGAAACAGGATGCTCCGGCCGTCGTTCGTCCAACCCACCGCCACATCGGGGTCGGGATGATAGGTGAGGCGGCGCGGTTCCCCGCCGGTGGCGGCCACCACAAATACGTCATCGTTCCCATCGTAATTACCCGTATAGGCGACCATGCTCCCATCCGGCGAAAAAATCGGATGGCTCAAGACTCCGGTGCCGGTTACCAGACGCTGGGCGTCGCCGCCGGCGCGATTGACAATCCAGATGTCTCCGCCGAAGGCGAAAGCGATCTGGGTCTTGCTGAGCGCGGGGCTTTGCAGCAGCAGCGGCCCGGAATCCGCCGCGAAAGTGATAATGGAGGCGAAAAGCATGGAAAGCATTGCCAGCAGTATTCGACGCATAGATTCTCCAGAGTTGAGAAGTGCAATCCTTTGAGGCGCCATGGAAACCAAAACCCAATCGACTCAAGATCGGGAGATTATCCCAGACTTTCTTCCCAGACTCTACCTGTCGCGTTAACCCCGGCGCGGATGCGAAGCTTTGGAGTGCGGCAGCTTGCTGTCGCTTTCCTCACCGCGGGCATGCTCGCGGGGATTTAACCCTGGCGAAAGTCCCGCGGGTATTGGTCCGTAGCGGCGAGTTTACCTCGCCATATGGCGGCGTAAAGCCGCCTCTACGTCAAACTGCCCCGCTAGCCCAGCGCGGACAATGATATAAGCTTCGCGACTTTTAACTACCAAGTGTGGGTGAAGCCACCGACCCACAAATCCGGTCCGCGCCAGCCGTGCTCGGAATCCTCGCGCTCCTTGCACTCAAAACAGCTATCTCCTTTCATTTCTAGAACATTCAAGGTTAGCGGCGGATAAGTAGCTTATTTTTCATAGACATTCAAGGTTCCCAGTAAATTTGATCGAAATCAACTTTTTATCTTCTTTATTTTCAACAGAATTCAAGGTCGTGCTTCCGTTTTTGTGTCCCGCCTTTTTTTGCATAATTTTTTAGAGATTTTTTAACATCCTTATTTTCAAATACTTAGGCTCTTGCTAGGTCCATCGAAAAATCCCACTTAAATCGCTAACATGCTGTCTTATCATAAACATTCAAGGTTCGCGGTATTAATTCCTTGTTTTTCTTGAAAATTCAATGTTTTCGAAGTGAATTTGAGTCGTCTCAATTCAATATCTTTTTTGTTTTCATGAACATTCAAGGTTACACCTGCCTTTTTGAGGTTTCTGCCGTGGCCGATCAAGGATGCTGTTAATTCCTTTGTTTTCAAAGGCAGGAATCTTCGTGCCGGGCACTGAAAAATCCCCGAAAATCCGCTAATAGCCTGCTTTTTCATAGACATTCAAGGTTCGCAGGGTCCTTGCGCGCCTCCGGCGGCTCTCTTCCGGCGAAAACTTCAACTCGGAAGCGGGCGTTTTGCCACGCTGAAATCGTAAATTGGACGGGCTGGGCCTCGAAAAGGAAGGGAGACTTGCGCGCCGGCATGACAACACCTCAACGTAAAGCAAGCTAGTTTATCATGATACGCTACTAAAGTCAAGGAAAATAAAACATCGATAGAGCCCACAAAAAGCCGCGGGAAGGTCCGGAATTTGAAAACAGGTGGCGAGCAGTCCTGGCCATGGTCAATCGGCTCTAGATTGACCGCGGGCTCACCTGGCCGCGAGGAGCATACAGACAAAAAATACACTCTTCGTACCTACCCGCTATGCATAGGCCATAAGCAGGGATTGGCTCTTCGCATTCAGGCGGTTTTACCCCTCGCCGAAGAAGACCGATGGCGAAACATGGAAACGTCGGCTGAGGCGCGCGATGTGGTCGCGGTTCAATCGCCGCTTGCCGGCAAGAACCAGTGAGACAGTGGTCTCGCTGCCCAGTTCCGCTGCGATGTCCCGTTGTGAGAGCCCATTTCGATCGAGAAGAAACCGTAATACCTCGATCGGGTCGGCGTCCGGCACCGGGTAGCGCTCCGCCTCATAGCGCTCAATGAGCAGCGTCAGGAGATCAATGGCCTCTTCCTCTTCCGGAGTTAGATGAGATTTCGCCGTTAGCTTGAAGAGCTCCTCCGTATACTGCGCGAGTTCCTCATCCGAGTGGATGAGGTGGGGTGCTCCTTGCCGGATCATCTCCGTTGGATTCGCCAGCGTGGTGCTCATCGTGTAACCCCTTTGTCCCAGTTGGCGGGATTGTCGTATTGTTTATGCGACAGGAAAGAGCGGATGTTGATGTGCCCTTCTGTGATCTTGCCATCCTTCACGCGCGAGCGTCGTAGCCAAGAGGTTTAGCCTGTTTCGCTTTGGCCACCGGAGCGGTGCCGCGTGCAAGGCGGGTGAGCCACGCTTTTTTCCCGGCGCTGAGCGGTTTTCCGCTCGCGTCCACCTGCGCACCGATCGGACCTTTTTGAGTTTGGCAATGTTGGCGCGTGCGGTCGCCAGTGCGGTTTCGCAGCGTTCCACTTCCAAGGTTGCCGCATTGAGCGCCTCCAGTTCGGCGGTTTGCTCTCGCGTCAACGGCACGGTTTTGGTTTCCGTCGCGGTGGTGGTAGCGGTTTCCTCGGTGGCTGGTGTGGTGGTTTCGGTTTTGGTTTCCGTCGCGGCGGTCCTGGCAACTTCCTCGGCGGCTGGGGGCGGTTCGGACATTCTAGCTGTCACCGCCTTTCGCTCGCTGGTCATCCGGCTGCTTCGTCCAGCTATAGCGTCCGGCTTATGGCTAGCCTCGGCCTTGACGTGGTTTTTCGGCGTGCCGTGGATTCGCTGGCATTCTCGGCAGACGCCGGATTCGTTCCGAGTGGCGAGCAGATTTTTCCCGCACGCTCTACACAGGCGCTTGCTCATGGGGGGCCCGCCCAATTTGCCGTTGGCGGCCGAGGCCTTCGCCCTGCGCTCGGTTCGTATCGAGCCCATGCAGGCCGGGCAAGTGAGCCGCTGGCCCTTGCTCTCGCCCGCTTGGAGGTGCAGGCGGCGCTGGCAATCGACGCAAATCCCGCTCTTGTTGCGGAACGAAAGGTGCCTGGTCTTGCAAATCTCACAGAGCTTCCCGGTCAGGCCCCCCCGTTCCACCAAGGGGATATGGTGAATGGGGCAAACGGCCGTGTTCTTGGGCAAGACTTGTTCCAGCCTTTTCATGGTTCCATGATCTCGCAGGTTGGTAGGTTTGTCAAGTGGCGCGCCCTGGATTGCCAAAAGCGCTCCCATCCAAGATCGCGCGCCCGGGCGGGGGTCTACGTCGTGAAGTTGCGCGGCCTCCATCCCTTTGAGCGTCTGACACCTGAAGACTTCCTGATGACTAGTAGTTGCGGTGTATAATGCCTGCATGAGCGCCGAAGTGATTCCCAAACTGAGCTTCGAGGAATTCCGTCAACTCCCCAGTGACGGCAAGCGCTACGAACTGGTGGGTGGAGAGGTGCATGTGACCCCAGCTCCGGCAACGCGACATCAAGCCACCGTCCAGAACCTCTCGGGAAACTTGTGGCCCTACGTGATCAAGAACCACTTGGGCGAAGTGTGGACAGCACCCCTGGATGTGCGCCTCAGCGGCGAGACGGCATTGCAGCCGGACCTGGTCTTCATTTCCAATGCCCGCGCCGGAATTATTCAAGAGAATTGGATTGCTGGCGCCCCCGACTTGATCGTCGAAGTTTTGTCACCTTCCACTTCGACCTATGACCGTGCCACCAAGCTTCCCATTTATGCCGAGGCCGGCGTGCCCGAAGTCTGGCTCCTTCACTCGCAGGCCAAAACCGCAGAGGTACTGAAACTCCCAGGCAAGAAGTACCTTGTGGAAGCCTCGCTCGCCGGCGACCAAGTCCTCACCTCCAACCTTTTTCCCGGCTGGCGATTGCCCCTTCGCGATCTCTTTGATTTTCGTGGCCGGTTCTAGAAAACCAAGCGTAGCGCGGACCTGATTTTATAGGTCCGCGGCTTTTACATGCCAATAGGGAAGAGCCGCGGACCTATAGAGCAGGTCCGCGCTACACCCTGTCCGCGCTACACCCGCTGTGCACGGCACAGCCAGGAGTGGCTGTGCTACATTACGGCAGCGGCGGCAGCACCGGATGGAAATCCGGGTACGCTGGCCGCACGTATTCGGGCATGGGATGTTCCTTGAGCAACTGCATCACCGTCTCGACGGCCTTCTCGAGTTGCGGGTCGTGCCCTTCGCGCACCAGTTTGGGGTCCATCATGACCTCGATATCGGGCGCGATGCCGTGGTTTTCAACTTCCCAATCACCTTTGAGGCCATAAATCGCCCAGCGCGGGGCCATCACGTATCCGTTGTCGAGGAGCGTGGGATAGCCCCCGATGCCGATCAGTCCTCCCCAGGTGCGCTCGCCCACAATGGGGCCGATGCCGAGCTTGCGGAAATACCAGGGCAGGGCATCGCCTCCGGAACCCGCAAACTGATTGACGATCATGACCTTGGGACCGTAAATGGCTCCGGCGGGTCCGGAACTATCCCGGCCTTCACGAGTCATGGCTTTATTCAGAATGGGGCGGCGAAGGTAATCGACGATGAAGTCGGCGAGAAAGCCCCCGTGATTGAACCGCTCGTCGATGATCGCGGCATCTTTGCCCACCTGCGCAAAGAAATAGCGATTGAAATTTGTGTATCCTCCTACGCCCGTATCCGGCACATAAACATAGGCAACCCGTCCGCCGGTCATTTGATCCACCTTGCGCCGGTTGCCCTCGATCCAGGCGAGGTTGCGCAGGTTGTCTTCGCTATCGACCGGCACGACGGTGACCTCGCGGGAACCGGCGCCATCGACATGGGGCCCCACTTTGAGAACGGTCTGCTGGCCGGCGGTCTCCAGGAAGAAGCTGTAGACGTCGTCGGTGCCGCGGACGTCGCGGCCATTCACTGCCAGCAGGTATTCGCCTTCCTTCACGTCCACACCCGGCTGGGTGAGGGGCGCCTGGAGTTTGGGGTTCCAATTTTCGCCGTCGTAGACGCGCGCGAAGCGATAGCGGCCGTTCTCAATCTTGTAGTCCGCTCCCAGCAACCCAACCTTGATTTTGGGGATCTCAGGTTGCGTGCCACCTCCCACAAACATGTGGCCGACCGACATGTAGCTCAGCATTTCGCGGAACAGGTAGGTGAGGTCCGAGCGGCTGGTGATGTTATCGAGAAAAGGCGCAAAGGTTTTTTCCGCCTGCTGCAAGTCGAGGCCGTGGTAGTGGGGATCACAGAAGAAGTCGCGCTCGATCCGCCAGACCTCATGGTAGATCTGCTTCCACTCGGCGCGGGGGTCAACCTGAACCTCCATATCCGCAGTCTTCAAGTTGCCCTTGCCTGCTTCCGGAGGCTTTTCGGTGGGGTTGATAAACCACGTTTGGCCCTGCTGGTAGAGCATCTTCTCGCCGTTGGAGGAGACAGCGATGGCGGAGACGCCGTCCAATAGCTTATCGGTCTTGCGAGTCTTGAGGGTGAACTTGTGTACGGTGAGAACGGGAGGTCCGTCAAAAGGAGGAATGAGCGGCCCCTCCACCAGGACGATTTCACCTTCCTTTCCCGCGCTCAGCCCGAAATAATTCCTGGCAGGAATGGGCATGACCAGGATGCGTTGGCCGATTCCGTCAAAGTCAATCTCCACCTTGGGCGGTTCCTTCGGTTTCTCCTTGTCCTTCTCCTCGGCGGATTCCTTGGACTTATCCGCAGTTGCCTTGTCACCCGAAGCCTCCTTGGTGGCGTCGGCACCTTCCTTCTTTTTTTCCTCGGCCGATTTTTCTTCGTCGCTCTCGGGCGCCAGGGGCGAGGCCACACCCTTCTTGAGAACGACCACGTAAACTGAACGCGTCACCGGGCGGTCAATCGCCGACATGTCGCCGGCCGCCACCAAGCCGATGTCGGTACTGGCGGTGAAGTAGAGATATTTGCCGTTCTTGTCGAAGTCCGGGAAGAGCGCGTCGCTCATGCCGTCGGTGATTTGCGTAGCTTTTGCCGTCTCGAGCGAATAAACGAAGACCGTGTGCATGTGATTATCCAGTTGCTTGGTGTACGCCAGCCACTTGCTGTCCGGTGACCAAACGGTGTTGAAATTCGCGCCGTCGTATAGGTCCGTATCCACATGCACGGGAGTTTTCTCCTCCAGGTCGACGTACCACACATTCAGCCTTTTGTCGGCGTAGGTAATCTTCTTGCTGTCCGGCGACCAGGTAGGCGAGTAGAAGAAAGACGGTGGTTTACCCAGGTCAATCTTGGTCACCGGGCCGAGCCCGGTCTGCGCGCTGATGTGCAACGCGTATTCACCGGATTCGTCGGAGAAGTAAGCGATGGATTTGCCGTCGGGTGACCAGGCGGGATCGCGATCGGCGACGGTGGGGGAGTTGGTGATGTTGCGGACATCGCCCTTTTCGGCGGGGACCGTAAAGATCTCGCCATGCGCCTCGAACACCGCTCGTGCGCCGGTGGGAGATATTTGCGCATTGTGAATCTGTTTCTCGACCTTCTCGAAATGCGGCCGGACCTGGGGCATGTCGCCATTCACCGTGATGTTCACCCGCTTGGTCTTGCCGGAATGCAGGTCGTAAAGAAAAATGGCGCCGAACTGCTCGTAGACGATGGCGCCGGGCCCCGCCGAGGCATGTTTGATGTCGAACCCCTCGTTCTTAATGAGCTGCTTGACCTGCTGCGATTTGGGGTCGTATTCGAAAAGCGTAACGGGGCCGTTGCGGTCGGAGAGGAAGTAGACCTTGTCGCCAATCCACATCGGGCTCCGGTCGTTGGAGTTGTCGCGCGGGACCTTTACGATGCTGGAATCGCTGAGGTCGGCAATCCAGATGGGCGTGGTCTGCCCGCCACGATACTGCTTCCAATCCGGTTCCCATTGGAAGAAGGGCGAATAGGCAAGGTGCGAACCATCGGGAGAATAGCCGCCATCCTGGGCCATGGGAAGAGGCAGCGCCGTAGGGAAGCCGCCCTCCACCGGAACGGTGAAAAGCTGGTTCGGGTCCGAGTAGCTGAGACGATGCGAGCGGAAGAGAACCGACTTGCCATCGGGAGTCCAACCGATCGCTACGTCCTCGCCCGGATGGAAAGTCAGGCGGCGAGGTTCACCACCCGCAGCAGCGACGACGTACACGTCGAGATTGCCCTCGTAATTGCCGGTGTAGGCGATCATCGAGCCGTCCGGGGAAAAGTGCGGATCGCTCAGCAGGCCGGTGCCGGTCACCAGGCGCTGGGCGTCGCCGCCCGCACGATTGACAATCCAGATGTCTCCGCCAAAGGCGAAAGCAATCTGGGTCTTGCTGAGGGTGGGACTTTGCAACAGCAACGGCCCCGAATCCGCCGAGAACGTTAGGGCGGAGGCGAAAAGCACGGAAAGGCATGCCAGCAGTGTTCGACGCATATGCGCTCCGAATACCAAGGGATGTGTGAGAAGTTCAAGAAAAACCACGACTCTAGCCGCTAGAAAGGAGGCATTATCCCAGATTTTGACTTCCACCTCTATCGAAAACTATTAAGACGTCATCGGCGGAGTTTGGTAATGCAGCTTGGGTGCGGCAAGGGCAGTCAGGGTCCAGTGTCCTCCAGATCGCGAGTTATTAGTGATGGGCAACAGAAATGGCAACTAATCCGGGAGCCGGTTCCAGCCGATAGAGGTTAGAAGGACAAGCGTTCGGTCTACATGGCCGAAACAGACGTTTCGGGAGACAGGCAAGCATGCATAGGAGCTCAGGATCATGGCGCAGCTTCGTGACTTTGTTGCTCCTCCTCTTGCCCTGGGCGGTGGCCGAGGCGCTGGATCCGTCGCAAACCCTCCGACAGTATCATCACGACATTTGGGACCAACGCAACGGGCTGATGGGCACTTCGATCAGCGCTCTGGCGCAGGGGCGGGATGGCTACCTCTGGTGCGGAACCCGCAGTGGGCTTTTTCGCTTCGACGGCATGAGGTTCACACGCTTCAGCACCCGTAACTCTCCCGCCTTCGTCGAGAACGAAGTCAGCTCCCTGTTGGCCGATGACGAAGGCGGCCTGTGGATCGGTACCGGCGTGGGGGGATTGCTGTATTACCGGGATAGGACCTTCCGTCGATTCAGCACTCAGGATGGGCTGCCCGACGACCACATTCTGAGCCTCGCTCGAGCCCGAGACGGGACTCTCTGGGTGGGAACGGGTGATGGCGTGGCCACCTATGCCGGGAACCGGTTTACGCACGTACTCGCCGCGGCTGTGCAGGGGCACGTAACCTCCCTGGCTGGCGACCGGGACGGGAACATGTGGATTAACGTCATGGGCCAGATTATGCGCGCCCCACCAGGCGGCGCCACGGTCTGGCGGCTAAAAGCGACAGACGTAGAAGCGTTCATTTACGCGGACAAGGAAGGTGGTATCTGGATCGGAGGCGAAAACGCTACCTACCGCATGCGGGACAATGAGCCCATACCGGCGAATCTCCCCGCCGGGAAACTAGCTGGTCTGACGACCATGCTGGAGGACGCGGACCATCAATTTTGGATGGCGAACGATAACCTGCAAACCTTTACGATGGATGCCGCGCCACAGATCCGACCAGCCCCTATTCGCCAAGCCTCGCGACCCGGTATCCCTCTGGGAGATGTGACCGCGCTCTTGGAGGACCGCGAGGGAAGCATCTGGGTTGGTACGCAGAGCGGCGAGTTGCACCGGTTTCGCAACAATGTATTCACCACCTTCACTCGCCGCGATGGCCTCAGCAGCGACTACATTTACTCTGTCTACGAAGATGACGGTGGCGTACTCTGGGTGGGGACACCGGAGGGTTTGAACAGGATTGAGAATGGTCACGTCCAGGTTTTTACCACCAAGGACGGACTTCCTCATGACCACGTGAACTCCATCTGGGGTGGCGCCAATCATGCCCTGTGGCTTGGGACCAGCGCCGGCTTGTCTATATTCCAGGACGGCCACTTTAGGAACTTCTCCAGCCGCGACGGTCTGTCCGCCGATGCTATCAACGTTGTATATAAAGACAAACTCGGTAATCTGTGGGTGGGGACTCGGTATAGCGGCCTGGATGTGCTAAGCAAGGGACGGTGGCGCCACTACGGAATCGGGACGGGCTTGGCGGCGGATACCGTACGTGAGATCCATGAGGATGCCACGGGAGCCGTCTGGGTAGGAACCGGTGGAGGGTTGACACGCTTTGACCACGAAGGCCTTCGAACTTACACTATTGCGGCGGGGCTTCCCAACAATTCCTGTACGGTGCTGGTAGAGGACGACGACAGATCCCTCTGGATCGGCACTCCCGCAGGTTTGGCCCACTACCGGAACGGTGTATTCACTGCGCTCGGGCCCAGGGCCGGAATGACAGATGCCGTTGAGCAGATCTTAATTGATGGTCAGGGCTCCATCTGGCTGGCAGGTGGGGAGGGCATTTCCCGGTTTCGACGAACCGACCTGGAGGCATTCGAGGCGGGAAGGATCGGAAGAATCGCTGTGGTGAATTACGGGATCGACGACGGGCTCGCCACCCCCGAGTGCAGCGTCAGTACCCACCCGCTTTCCTGGCGGGGACGCGACGGGCGACTGTGGTTTGCAACCACGAAGGGTTTGGTGATGGTGGACCCGGTGCGGCGGCCATTGAACCCGCTTGCGCCGCCCGTGCATGTCGAGAGCCTCACGGTTGATAATCACGAGGTTGATCTTCGCCGCGAGGTTCGCTTGCCCGCGGGCAGCCGGAAGCTCGAAATCCAGTTCACGGCGCTTTGCCTCCGCCAACCCGCCCGCGTGCGCTTTCGGTACAAGCTCGAGGGCGTCGATAAAGAGTGGGTGGAGGCGGGCGGGTATCGCGCCGCCTTGTACGACAACCTCGGGCCGGGCCGCTTTAAATTCCGCCTCATGGCCTCGAACGACGATGGTTTGTGGAATGAGTCCGGCGATAGTCTGGCCTTTTCCCTTGCCCCGTTCTTTTACCAGTCGTGGTGGTTTTATTCCGCTTCCCTGGCGCTCTTTTTATTGTCCCTGACGGGTGGATTTCGCTTGCGCGTGCAACGGCTACGCTGGCGGGAGCGTGAACTCGCCCTTATGGTGGACAGTCGCACTCGCGAGTTGAAGGAGGCGGAGGCGGGAATGCGGAAAGCCTGGGAGGCGGCCAATGTAGCCAGCCGCGCCAAGAGTGAATTCGTCGCCAATGTGAGCCATGAGATCCGTACTCCCATGAACGGCGTCCTGGGGATGACGGACCTTCTGCTGGGCACCCAACTCACCCCCGAGCAGTCCGAATACGTGGACATGGTGAAGGCTTCCGCCGATTCCCTCCTCACCATCATTAATGACATATTGGACTTTTCGAAGCTCGAGGCGGGGAAATTGGATGTGGAAGCAATCGATTTTATGCTGCGGGGTAGCCTGGAGCCCACCCTCAAAGCCCTGCGTTTGCGCGCCCGCCAGAAGGGCCTGGAATTGAGCTGCGGTGTCGAGCCCGATGTCCCTGAAGCTCTGATCGGCGATCCCAGCCGGCTTCGCCAAGTGCTGATTAACCTGCTGGGGAACGCCCTTAAGTTTACTGAAAAGGGCAGTGTCACCCTGCGAGTTCAGAAGGAAACCGCGGACCAAGATTCAGCCTGCCTGCACTTCCGTGTACAGGACACCGGTATAGGCATACCCCTTGAAAAGCAAGCCCATATCTTCGATGCCTTCACCCAGGTGGACGGTTCCATTGCCCGCCGCTTCGGAGGTACGGGCTTGGGGCTGACCATTTCCCGTCAACTCGTGGAAATGATGGGAGGCCGAATCTGGCTGGAGAGCGCGACCGGAAAGGGCAGTACTTTCCACTTTACCTTAGGTTTTCACGTCTCTCCCCCGGCTACCTTGCCTTTGCCGACTGTGAAAGCCCAGCTAAAGGGCATGCAGGGCTTGGTGGTGAATGACAACCTGCAGACCGGTGGGTCCAAACCAGACGGCGGGAGACCCGAACCAGGCACTCGCCACTCCTTACGCGAAGAGGTAAGATCACTGCACATTCTCCTGGCTGAAGACAACTTGGTTAACCAGTTGTTGGCCACGCGCCTGCTTGAGAAGCATGGGCACAGCGTGGTCATTGCCTTTGATGGGCGTGAGGCGCTGGGTCGAGTGGAAAAGGAGCGCTTTGATTTGGTCCTCATGGATGTGCAGATGCCAGTGGTTGACGGATTGGAGGCAACGATGGCCATCCGACAGAGGGAAAGGGTCACCGGAGCTCATATTCCGATCATCGCCATGACCGCCCACGCCATGCAGGGTGACAAGGAGCGTTGCCTGACGGCAGGAATGGATGGCTACGTTTCGAAGCCCATTAATGTCAAGGAACTCTTCCGCGTGGTCAATAGCGTGATTACCACCCAAACCGTATGACCCTCCCCCTCAAATCAGGCATGTAAGTGCTGCGGATCAAACTGCGCCCCTAGCGGAACTTGTGTACAATGCGGGTCACCGTCGCTGTCAGAAGAGAGGATTGCGATGAGGTCACTGCTCCGAACTGCTGTTGGAACCTGAAAGGGGGCCTTTTTATGATTCATAACCATCAGTTTACAAACTCAGGTCTGGAGGAGGAATCTGCTGCAAATGGCACAAGGGGACATGGTAATGACCGGTCGCCGGGTAGCCTGAACCGCCGCAGTATGCTGAAATCGTTGGCGGCGTTCGCTGTTGCCAGCGCTATGCCCTCGGCGTTTCCAAGGGCGAGTGCGCTGGCCAAAAGTGGAATTGAAGAAAGGGGCGAAGCCTCGTCACCCGTTAAGAATCCAGCCTGGTTCGGCTTTAACCTGCTGGAGTACTTTTCCACGGACCCGGATTGGATGAAGTACTTCCCTTACAAGAATGATGGAATGTTTCAGGAAGACGATTTCCGCTGGATGCGCGATTGGGGATTCAACTTTGTCCGGCTGCCCATGGATTACCGGTTCTGGACCGATCCAAACGATCTGATGAAGATTAACGAAAAACAAGTTGAACCCATCGACCGCGCCATCCGCCTGGGCGAAAAATACGGAATACACGTTAATATCTGCCTGCACCGGGCGCCGGGGGAGTGCATTCTGGACGGCATGAATGAAGCGCTGACCGGCATCCACATCACCGAGGAAAAGACCAGCGTCTATGACGACCCACACACGCTGGGCGCATTTGTTCGTCAATGGACCTTCTTCGCCGATCGCTACCGGGGCACTCCCAGTGAGCGCCTCAGCTTCAATCTGGTGAACGAACCCATGGTCAGGCCCACCCCGGCCGAAACCGCCGAACTCAAGTCCCACAAATCCGATGCCGGTTTCAGCCGCGAACTCAACGAGCGGCATGAGCGCCAATATGTGCGCGTGGCTCGGGCTGCCATCGGCGGCATTCGCGCGCATGACGCGGAGCGTTGGATTGTCACCGACGGGTATCTTGGGGGAGATGCAGCCATCCCCGACCTCATCGATACCGGTATCCTGCAAAGCTGCCACACTTATTACCCGGTGCAATTAACCCACTATCAATGCGAGTGGGCCAGAGGCTTTGTTACCAGTGACACGCCACTGCCGACTTGGCCGCTCAAGAATCGCGAGGGGCATGTCATCGACCGAGCCGCGCTCGCGACCCGGTTCCAGCCATGGCGGGCGTTGACCCAACGTGGGGTGCGCATCCACTTTGGGGAAATGGGCGCATATAAGCACACCCCCCCGAATGTCGTGCTGGCTTGGTTTGACGACACGCTCAACGTGCTCAATGACTTGCACACGGGGTGGGCACTGTGGAACTTTCGTGGACCCTTCGGAATCCTGGATACGGAGCGACCTGGAACCAAGTTCGAAGACTGGCACGGCCACCAACTGGACCGTCCGCTTCTGAATTTGCTCCAGAAGAGGATGAAGATCTGAAGGCGTGGTGCTCGCGTATAATCGGGATTTAATGCCAGGTTCATATAAACCGGTAACAAACTTCACGGGGGATGGGTTATCTTCAGAAATCTGGTTATTGACCGGGAGCTTAAGCCCCGGCCCTTGCCGGTTCCGTCCACGCCCCAGTGAGTCACGAACAAACACCGGCAAGGGTTGGCCCTCTCAGATTAGAATTAAGAGTTCGCTACCATAACCAGGAGGCTTCAAAATGCAGGTGAATCCTAAGGCTGGCAAACTCGCCGGCCCCAGTGACTTAGTTAACGTCCCGAAGCTCATCACGGCTTACTTTAGCGAGCATCCCGACCCTTCCATAAGAGAGCAGCGGGTGGCTTTTGGCACTTCGGGCCACCGGGGGTCGGCGTTCAGGTGCAGCTTCAACGAAGATCACATTCTGGCCATTAGCCAGGCTATTTGCGAGTACCGGAAACAGGAAAAAATCGAAGGGCCCCTCTTCATCGGCAAGGACACGCATGCCCTTTCGGAGTGCGGTTTTGTGACCGCGCTGGAAGTGCTCGCGGCCAATGGGGTTCACGTGATGGTGGACGCCGCCGGGGGGTACACTCCCACGCCGGCGGTTTCCCACGCCATTTTGAATTTCAATCGCGTGCAGCCTGCGGGCCTTGCTGATGGCATTGTCATCACGCCCTCGCACAATCCTCCTGAAGATGGGGGTTTCAAGTACGATCCCCCGCATGGCGGCCCCGCGGACACGGGCGTGACCCAATGGATCGAGGAGTGCGCCAACAAAATCCTGGAGGATAACCTTCGGGAAGTTCAGCGCATGCCCTACTCGCGAGCGCGGTCCGCGGAGACAACCCATTTGCACGATTACGTCGGCACCTATGTGAAGGACCTTGAAAATGTGGTCGATCTGGCGGCTATCCAGGCCGCCGGAGTGAAAATCGGAGTTGACCCCCTGGGTGGCGCCAGCGTCGATTATTGGGGACCGATTCGCGACCGCTACCATCTTAACCTGACCGTCGTCAATGAGTTGGTTGACCCGACGTTCCGTTTCATGACTATCGATTGGGATGGGAAAATCCGCATGGACTGCTCCTCGCGATTCGCCATGGCGAGCCTGATCGCGCGGAAGGGAAGCTTTGACGTAGCCTTTGCCAATGACACCGATGCCGACCGGCATGGGATTGTGACGCGCGAGGGCGGGCTGATGAATCCGAATCAGTACCTCGCCGTAGCCATTGATTATCTCTTTCCAAACCGCAAGGGTTGGCCGGTCACCGCGGCGGTCGGCAAGACGGTGGTGAGCAGCAGCATGATTGATCGCGTTGCCCAACGGCTGGGGCGGAAGCTTGTGGAAGTGCCGGTGGGGTTCAAGTGGTTTGTCGAGGGCCTGCTCAATGGCGCGCTGGGTTTTGGGGGGGAGGAAAGTGCCGGCGCTTCGTTCCTTCGTTCCAACGGTGGGGTTTGGACTACGGACAAAGATGGCCTCATCCTGGGCTTGCTGGCTGCCGAAATAATAGCTAAGACCGGACGCGACCCGGCCGAACACTATCGCGCGCTGGCCAACGAGTTCGGCGAAATGGTGTATGAGCGCACCGATATGCCCGCCACTCCGGAAGAAAAAGCGGCGTTGGGGAAGTTGTCGCCGCTTCAGGTGCGGGACGTGGAGGTGGCAGGTGAGAAGATTTTAGCGAAGTTTGCCGACGCTCCCGGCAATGGCGCAGCGATTGGCGGGATTAAGGTCGTGACCGAACACGGATGGTTCGCCGCCCGGCCCTCCGGGACCGAGGATGTGTACAAGTTCTATGCCGAGAGTATGAACGGGACCGAGCACCTTCACCGGATCCAGGACGAAGGACGCGCCCTGATCGCCCGAGCGCTGGGCACGCCGGCAGCGAATTAGGAGCCGGAAGCCGTGGGATGACGAAAATCGAAAATCGAAACTCGCCGCGTCCGTCATTCTTGTGAAAGTAGGAATCCGCGGCCTCCCGGGTCCTCAACATTCGCGCGGGTAATTTAGCCCGCGTGGAATTTCGAGTTTCGAATTTCGAGTTTCGACTTTAAGCAGGGAGGGAAGGATGGAATCCAAAGCCAAGGTCGTGAGTTCCGCAACCGCGGGCGATGACGCAAGAAGTTCAGCACAAGAACTGCGCAACTCCTTCGAGCACCATCTGCGCCGCACGCTCGCCAAGGATCGCTACACCGCCACCACCCGCGACCGCTATTACGCGTTTGCTCTCGCCGTGCGCGACCGCCTGATTGAGCGCTGGATTGCCACCCAGCAAACTCACCACAACCGGCACGTCAAAAGAGTTTACTACCTGTCGCTGGAGTTTCTGATCGGCCGGTCGCTTGAACATAATGTCATGAACCTTCGCTTGGAAGATGCTTGCCGCCAGGCGGCTTCGGATGTTGGCCTCAATTGGGGCGACCTCCTCGAACAGGAAGTGGATGCGGGCCTGGGCAATGGGGGGTTGGGGCGCCTGGCAGCTTGCTTTCAGGACTCGCTGGCCACTCTCGACCTTCCCTCGTTCGGATACGGCCTGCGCTATGATTTTGGCATCTTCAACCAGCGCATCGTGAATGGTTATCAGGTGGAGGTGCCGGATGAATGGCTGAAGCTTGGCTACCCCTGGGAAATTTCTCACCCGGAATATTCCTTCCCCGTGCAGTTTGAAGGCCGTGTCGAATCCCGTCCTGGCCCCAACGGCTCAGAATGGCGTTGGGTGGATACCAAGCCGGTGGTGGGCATGCCCTATGACCTTCCCATGGTAGGGTATGGCGGGCATACCGTGAACACCCTCCGCCTCTGGTCGGCGAAGGCGGCGGCCGAATTCGACTTGGATGATTTCAATCGCGGTTCTTATGTGGACGCGGTGGCCAACAAAGTCTTGGCGGAGAACCTCACCAAAGTCCTCTACCCTAATGACAACGTGTTCGAAGGAAAGGAATTGCGCCTGAAACAGCAGTACTTTTTCGTATCTTGTTCCATTCAGGACATCCTGCGGCGCTTCAAGACCGACGATAAGGATTGGGAAGGGTTTCCCCGCAAGGCCTTTATTCATATGAACGACACGCACCCCTCGCTGGTCATTCCGGAGCTGATGCGTCTGCTGATCGATCGCGAGGGACTGGGCTGGGATCAGGCCTGGCAAATTACCACGGCATCCACCGGCTACACCAATCATACCATTCTGCCGGAGGCGATGGAGAAATGGCCCGTCAAGATGTTCGGACGATTGCTCCCCCGGCATTTGCAAATCATCTATGAAATCAATGCCCGGTTTATGCGGGATGTCGCCACCCGGTGGCCTCTGGAGGATGACCGCCTGAGTCGCATGAGCATTATCGACGAAGCGGGAGAAAAATACGTTCGCATGGCTCATTTGGCCATCGTGGGCTCATCTTCGGTGAATGGCGTCGCCAAACTCCACACCGAGCTTCTCAAGAAGGAGGTCTTGAGGGACTTTGCGGAATTATGGCCGGAGAAATTCAACAACAAAACCAACGGGATTACACCCCGGCGCTGGCTCCTCAGCGCCAATCCGGCTCTCGCCCATCTTATAACCGAGTACATCGGCAACCAATGGATCACCGATTTGGACCAGCTTCGAAAGTTGGAACCGCTGGTGGATGATCCCGTTTTTCGACAACGATTCCGTGCCGCAAAGGAGCAGAACAAGGAACTGCTCGCCCGGCTCATCGCCCGCGAAACCGGAATCAAGGTTTCGCCCCAATCGATGTTTGATGTTCAAGTCAAACGGCTGCACGAATACAAGCGCCAACTGCTGCTGGTTTTTTATATCATTATCCTCTACAGCCGCCTGAAGAAGAATCCGGCCCTGGACATTGTTCCCCGCACGTTCATTTTTGGCGCCAAGGCGGCGCCGGGCTATTTCATGGCCAAGCTCATTATCAAACTGATCCACCAGGTCGCGGAAGTCGTTAACGGGGATCCTCAGGTTCGTGACAGGATGAAGGTGGTGTTTCTGCCGAATTACCGGGTGTCATTGGCGGAGAGAATTGTCTCCGCCGCAGATCTGAGCGAGCAGATCTCCCTGGCCGGAACGGAGGCTTCCGGGACCGGCAACATGAAGATGCAGCTCAACGGGGCGGTAACCATCGGTACCCTCGACGGGGCCAACGTTGAGATCATGGAGGAGGTTGGGGAGGAGAACATCTTCATCTTCGGCATGAAGAGCGAAGAGGTTGAGCGACGCCGTGGCAGTTACAATCCCTGGGATGTTTACCACAGCGACGAAGAGATTCGGCGCGCGTTCACGCTGATCGAAAAGGAGTTTTTCAGCCTTCTGGAACCCGGGATTTTTAAGCCGCTCGTCCAATCGCTGCTCGAGGGCGGCGACCACTACATGCTGCTGGCCGACATGCGCGACTACATTCAAACGCAGGAGCGCGTCGACGCTGCATATCGGGACCAAGAGGTCTGGGACCGAATGGCCATTCTCAACGTGGCCCGCGCCGGAAAGTTTTCCTCGGACCGTGCCATCAAGGAGTACGCATCCGAAATTTGGCATGTGGTACCATGCGATGGGGTGAAGTTGGCAATCCAGGACTAAGGGAAAGGCCTTTCCAAAGCATGTGGCGCCGCCTCATTCTTGTTGTTTTGCTTGTTCCCGTTCTTGCCGTCAGCCCGCCAATAGGTGCGGTCGCTGGCGCCCAAGCGGGGCCGGACACTCCTGACCAAGCCGCCATTCAGGAAGCCGCCAATTGGATCGGGCACGAGGACAAGGTTGAAACTGAATATCATTACGTCATGACCTGCAAATTGCGTTTGTTGCTTTTCTGGGCTGGGAGTGATGACGTAGGCGGTGGGTACGTTCGCATTGGGAAGGCCTCTGGGGATGAACGGCAGCAGATGATCCAGGTCCTTTTTGGATCAGACCCCGCCAAGGCGCCGCTGGCCATTAACCGCTGGGGCGCCGGGACAGAAGTGCTGCGCAGCGCCGACTCTGGTCAGCCGGTGGCGAGTGCCTTCTTTGGCTTTATGAAATCCTCCAAGGGCCAATCTGTGCTCGCGATGAAAAGTGAGCTATCCAAGGAGAAGGCCAACGGCGAACACCTTTTTGAGGGCATCATCAGCCGCGTGGACGAAGGCCGGGCGCTTTCTGCAACTGTTCCCTATAGCTCGAACCGGGATTTCGATGTGCGCCAATATGCGGAGGCGGAGAAAGCGACCTTGCAACAACTCGAGAGTAATCCCTCACGCCATATTCGGCGACTGGACGGCGCGGCGCGGGAGTCATGTCCGCGGGCGGGAGAGTTCCTGTCGACAACTCTCCAATTGATCGACGACGCGGTGGCTGGCCACCCGACACCCGACTCGCTTTGCTATATTTACAATGCCAAACACTACAAAGCCACCCTGCTGAGCGTTCATCCCGTCGAGGAAAAAAGGGTACACGTGACCTTACGCGGGAAGGGCGGCGCCTTCGACCGGACCTATCGCCATCTCCGCGAAGCGCACTTCGAGGTCGTCAGCAACGAGACAGGAACTAAGTCGCCATTTGATATCCTGCTCGGCACTGAGGGAAACCTCCGCGGCACTCCCATTCAGATTACCTATGTCCCCAACTGGTGGTTCCAAGTCATCCTTAACCTCGCGCCAGTCACCCCTCAAACTGTCAGCCCGGGGACATCTTTGCGGTAGTCAGCCGAACATGGAGGGGAGAATCCCACTGATTACCGAGAGCACACGGGGGGAATCGTTGGCACGAGGAAACGGCATGACCAGGAGAAGCTTCTTGTGACAAGCAGGAGCCGCTGCTTTGGCTTGGCCCGTAGGTGCGCACCCCGGCCTCGCCCCGCCTGGCGCGGCACCCAATCCCGTGGGTTATTCCATCATTTCCTGGCCGCCAGAGGAATTGAACCAGGCATTGGATACCGTTTCTACCCTTGGCTATCAAGGCGTCCAGTTGTTAGGTTGGGTGCAGGAGGCCTATGCCGGCAGCAAGACCATGGAACTCAAGGACCGGCTCCAGAAACTGAAGCTTTCCCCCGCCGCGTTGTCGTGCAGCAAGGTTTCTCTGCGCCCCGGCAGCCGTGAGACCTTCGCTTCCAAGTTTCGCGAGTACGCTGACTTCCTCCAGATTCTGGGGGGAAGTGTTTTGCAGCTCATTGATGGTGGAACGCCCCGCGGCGATTACAGCGCCAGCGAGGTCAAATCGTTGGGCGCGACCATGAATGAGTTGGGAAGAATGGCGAAGGACTTCGGTCTGAGCGTGGGGTATCACCCGCATTTCAGGACCTTGGGAGAAACGCGGGAGGGACTGGGACGAGTGCTGGACGCGACCGACTCGCATTGCGTCGGGCTGATCGCGGATGTCGGGCACCTGAAGCTAGGCGGATCCGATCCGGCCGAAGTGATCCGAACCTATCATCAGCGGCTTATCCTGGTGCACCTCAAGGATGTTCGGCGGGACGCTTACGAACTCGCTCGCCAGAATCGTGAGGCAGTTGGAAAATTGACCGCGCGCTTCTGCGAAATCGGCCACGGAGTCGTGGACTTCCCCGCCGTCACCGCGACACTCCGGGAGATTCGGTATCAGGGCTGGATGATTGTCGAACTCGATCATTTTGAGCCCTTGCCAGGCGGCCCTGCACAAAGCGCTCGCATCAACAAAGACTCTTTCCGATCGCTGGGCTTCAAAATGTAATGCGGCGCTGAAAGGCTGGAGCCGACGACCAGATTTGAACTGGTGACCCTCGGTTTACGAAACCGATGCTCTACCAACTGAGCTACGTCGGCTGAACGATACAAAAATGCTCACCCAGCAGGTCCAGCGTTGCCGCCCTTCCAGCGGGTGAGCATTTTCGGAGGAGAATAGAATGACGGACGCGCCCCGCCATCTAAGCTCCTAGCGAGTCTAGAAAAACCCTCCGGCCATGTCAAGGGAATTTTCAGGATTTTTTTGAGGAGTTAACGCATTTATTTTCTTTGTTTTAGGGGCCAAGTTGGGTGGCAAGAATGAATTTATCAGAAAAGCCCAATAAATCGCCCTCCGGCACCCCATCATATACATAAATGACTGATTATAATCGAGTTACCAAGCTTTCAAATTCAGGCGGATAAGCTGGTCTTCATCGGTATGACCCCATTGCGAGTCGGGGAAGAACTTTGCCGCAATCCGCCGTGAGAGGAAGAAAAGCACTCCCGCAACGAGGCATACTCCGATCAGGAAGGCAGTAAGAAGGAAGATGGCAAGGATCATGTGCACGAGTTGCAAGGTGAAGGACCTTTCGGGATTATACTTCTGGTCCCAACTTATACTCGCGGTTACATCGAACTGATCCATGAGCGCGGAGGCGGTTTGTGCGTTCCCCGCGTTCAGAACCAGGAACACATAGGAGTGGTGACGTTTTCCGTAAACAGAATTCTCACCTTTGTCCTGATTCAATCCCAGGAAACTGGTGAGCGCTCCGAAGCGGACCCGTGCGATTTGCGGGGTGGGGTATTCGATCGAGATCAGGGTGGATGTGCCTTTGCCGGTCTGGTACCGGCCCAATTGCACTTCCGCGCTCTGCTCGAATCCGATGAGGTCCGTACGGAAGGAAGCCAGCACACGCTTGGCGGCCTCGGGTCCCAGGAGATATTTCTCGCTCCCTGGCATCAGTCCCTTCGGGGGCATCGGGCGGGGCAATACCTGGATCACGGTCGCCGCGGGTTGGCTTCCTCCCACGAAGATGAGTAAAGCCTGATAGTCGTTTTTGGAGAGGGGGGAATCATGGCCGCGCAGGAAGCGAATGAAGTTGTTCCCGCGCGCCATCAAGGTTTGGGTGGCATCGCCGACGGCGAATTGGATGCCCTTTTCCGGAGTCATCGCCGAGGTCTGGTAGAAAGTCAGCAGCCCGTAAGCGGCGATCGGATCCGGCGTAGGTTCCACCACCACTTGCGTCCGGGTTTTGCCCAATTGGTAGGTGCGCAACTCCAGCGCCTTCACCCCATATTCCTGTTCCACCGCGGGCTCGCCGCCGTACTGGCTGACCGCCGCGAGCGGCAAGGCTTGGGAGTCCGCTTGGCGCCAATCGGCCGCGGGCACCACAGGTATGATTCGGGGTCTTTCCTGGGCAGAGCAGAGGAAGGGTAGGGCCGTTAGCACGGCCACCAGGCCAGCGTGCTTCGCGAATATCCTTGCCATCAATTTCAGAATATCAGAAATCCGGCCGGGCGGCAGCGGAAGTTTGATCCGAGGCCACCCGCTGCACGGTCCTCACTCCGCCGAGGTTCTTCACGTAATCCAGAATCCCCTCGTAGAGCGCGTAGGCGATTTTCTCCCGATAGTCGGGCCGTTTCAAAAGACGCTCATCGTGGGGGTTGGTGAGGAAGGAGATTTCCGCCAGGACGGAAGGCATATTAGCGCCGATCAGAACCACAAAGGGGGCTTTCTTGGTGCCGCGATCGCGTTGCGCGCCACTGACTTTGGTCACGCGGGTATAAACCTCGCGTTGCACCTGCCGGGCAAAATCCTGTGATTCCTCGATCTTTTCCGTCATGGCAATCTTTTTGATCAAGTCCTGGAGTTGGTGCACGGCCTCTTGCGAAGTGGCGTTTTCGCGAGCCGCCACCTCCAACGCGTCGGGACTTGTGGTGAAATTCAGGTAGTAGGTCTCAATGCCCCGCGCGCTCATGTCGCGGCTGGCGTTGGCGTGAATGGAGACGAACAGATCCGCGCTCTTTTCGTTCGCGATGGCCGTACGTTCTTCCAGGGGGATGAACGTGTCATCGCTGCGCGTCATGACGACCTCGCAGCCAGTATTCTGTTCCAGAAGTTTCTTCAGCTTTAGCCCCACATCCAGGACTACCTGTTTCTCTTCCAATCCGGTGGGTCCGATGGTTCCCGTGTCGTGTCCGCCGTGCCCGGGATCAATGACAATCCGGCCGATCTTCAGGCCGAGCGCGCGGGTCAAGGTGCGAGAGCCCGACTCGGTAGGGGCAGCGGGTTGGATGGCGGGGTAAGCATCCGCTGCGGCCTTGGCTTCTTCTTTGGATTTCTTAGCAGGCTCACTCGCCGGGGGCGGGCTTACGGAGGCAGACTGTTTGTCCTTGTCCTCCGGTGGAGTCGCGGGTCTGGTTTCGGTTTTAGCGTGAGTCGAGGCCGGGGGCGGGGCTTTCACGGCTGCCTCAACCTCCGCCGTGGACGAAGGATTGGGGGTGGCAGGCGAACGAACTTTATCCGGGTTTCGACCCTCGGCGCTTGCCGCCGGCACCGGTTTGACCGTCTTGGCCATTTGGGTCGGCGCCGCGCCCTGGACGTCGATCACCAGGCGGAAGGGATTGGGGAGAGAGAAAATTGAGTAGGCCTCAATCTTCTCTACGTCCAGCACCACGCGCGCCACGTCGGCGGTGAACTGCGCCACCCGAATCTGCCGCAGGAAGCCATTTTCCACTGGAAACGTCTTGCCCACTAATTCCCGGCTGAGGTGCGCGTCCTGAACGTCCACCACAATGCGGTCGGGGTTCGAAAGCCGCACCGAATCGAATTTAGCTTCGCCGCCCACTTCGATGACAATGCGCAAGTAGTTCGGCCCCACCCAACGGCGTACCGCCGTCACTTGGCGCAGCCCCGAGGACCGTTCCTCCGGGACCATTTCCGCCTGGCGCATTCCCGCAGGCTGTTTCTTGGGGACCTTTTCCACCGGGGTGGGAGCCGAGCGGGCCATGGCGCGTTCCGCGGCTTCCCGGTCAAGTTGCTCGAGGATATCCTTGGCCTCGCCCGCCTTTTCGGATTTGGGAAACGTCGCAAGGAAATCCTGGAAAGCCCGGCGGGCTTCGCCGGGATCCTCGAGGTCCTGGCGATAAACCTCCCCGAGGGTAAACTGCGCCTCGCGCGAAAAGCGGTTATACGGATACTCCTTGATGAGGAAGCGGTAGGACTTGATCGCTTCCAAGAAGTAAGAGTCCGAGGAAAACGCTCGCCCCATTTCGCGATAGAGTTCCGCGATGGCCGTTAGCGCCACCGGCGTTTTGCTGTAGGCAGGGTTCTGGAGATAGACCTCATAATAGGCGTGGATGACCTTTTTGTAATCCTCCACGCGCCGTTGGCTTTCCGGTTGAGCTTCCAGGGCGTCGCGCATCTGCTGGGCCTTTTCAAAGCCCGCAATGGCGCGCTGGCGGCGGGCCGGCGTGACGGTGGCAAAGGCCGCCGCCGCGCACAGCGTCAGCCCGGCAAGGAGCAACGCCGCCTCGAATCGTTTTGGCAAACCCATGGCCCGCAACTTTAACCTCATGGCGCCGGAGAGGTCGTCACTTATCCGCTCCCCGTGAGAGCTATTGTGGATAACCCACCACTGCCGGCCGAATACCGACTACTGCCAACCGATCACCGATCAATGCCGTGGTTAATCCACATTGGTGTAATGCACGACCCCGTATTCATCAACGTATCGGGTGATCAGAGCCTTGGGTGGCTCCTTGGAAGTGGCCTTGGCCGCCATCGGTGCGTCCCCAGTCTGATAGATGCTGGTGACTTTGCGCACGTAATTTTGCGTTTCGGGGATCGCCGGGATGCCTCCCGAGCGCTGCACCGAGTGTTCACCGGCGTTGTAAGCTGCCAGTGAGAGGTTCAGGTCGCCGCCGAAAAGACCCAACAGGTACTTGAGATAATTGACGCCGCCTTCGAGGTTCTGCTTGGGGTCGAACGGGTTCGCCACGCCGAAGCGGTGCGCCGTCGCCGGAATCAATTGCATCAGGCCCATGGCGCCTTTGCTCGAAACGGCTTTGGGATCGAAGTCCGACTCCACGCGAATCATGGCGCGGATCAATCCCGGGTCCACTTGAAACCGGCTGGCGGTTTGCTCCACCAGTTCGTCGATGTTCGCAGGGATCTGTCCCGAACTCGCGGATGGGCTGCGGCCGAAGTTGCGCGGCATCCAATCCCCGCGCGTGGCGCTTTCACCGGCGTTCACGTAAATCTTGCGTCCGTGTTCGTCCACCAACACCACGATCTGGTCGGCTCTAGCGGTTGTGGGAAGGAAGGTGCAAAGCAGAAGCCCGCTTAGCATGACGACCCGGCGTGAATGGAAACAGTTATACATGGAGGTTATGCCGCCGCACGCGCGGCGCCTAAACGAACCTGGTCCCCTCCCATTCACCCCAGCCGCGCACGCGCTCTACAGCGCTCCTCGACTTCACCCTCTCCAGGAGCCTTACCTGGCGCCTGCACTCCCCAAAGGGCTCAGTCCAACGCGGGCCTTACATTGAGGCCGATTATAACACCGGGCGCAAGGGCAAGCAAAACAAAACCCAAGGTTCCATCAAAGTCCCGTGTGTCGCCCCACTTCAGGCTGATCCCCCCACGAAGAAACCCCATCCGACGTTGGTAGAATCCTGAAATAGCCGAAGATGACCTCCGCTAGCTTCGATTATGAATTCGCCCAGAATTATTGCGTAACTGCCCGTCTTTTGCCCAAAAAACCCGACCGATTGTTGTCAATTACCGCGCAATTGGTGAAATTTCGTGTAAAGAGCTGCTTTTTGGGCATGACATTTTGTCGCCATCCCTTTGTTTTCATGTACATCCCCGGAGGTTGTTCCATTTTTAACATCTCTACGGGTCAGTACCCCGTTTTGGACCTTGATTATCGTGTTGGTGGGTCGACCCCATTGTTGCCGACGGGATTCTTCTAATCTTGGCATGGGCGGCAATTGGTTGCCCTTCGAAGTCTGGCGCCGGGGATCGTCACGGGTCTCTCCTCACTCCTATTTAGTCTATCCTCATACGCTATAAAAGTCAACAGAAATCGTAAATGCTAGAGCCTACAAAATGTCACTGGGAAAACGGTCCCCGACATAAAACGCGATCTCGGCGCCACCCGCATAATGGCGGGATCGAGGGCCAATTGTCCCATCCGATCGCTTTGGCGTTGACTTGGTATGCAGCTTGGTCCAAGATCATCGCACCGGACGTTCACTAACGGAGGCCACGACGCCATGAAGAGACAGCCCTACTTTCCGTTTCGGTCCGAACGAGCCAAAGCCGAGTATGAGGCCTTCTGTCTCGATCGGGCCAAGGCGTGGCCACTCCCATCCGAGACCAGGATGATTGAAACTGCTTCCGGGCAGACTTTCGTTCGCGCGAGCGGGCGCACCAGCGATCCTCCCCTGGTTCTGCTGCCCGGCGCGCGGAGCGGTTCGCTGATGTGGATTCACAATATCGCGGCTCTCGCGGCCCACTACCGTACCTACGCCCTGGACATCATCAATGATGTCGGGTTAAGCGTGAATCGTCACGACGTCTCGAAGCCGGAGGATTATGTCAATTGGCTGGACGAGGTTTTGACGGCGCTGGTTCCGGGAGGGCCCGTCAATCTGATGGGCATTTCGTTTGGAGGTTGGCTCGCCGGCAAGTATGCGCTCCAATTCCCCGGCGGGGTCCGGAAAGTGGTGCTGCTGGCCCCTGGCTGTACCGTGCTCCCAACGTCATTTGCCTTTATCGTCTCCATACTGTTCCTTTCCATACCCATATCGGGGTTTGGCGGACGAGTCCGCAAAACCTGCCACTGGTTGTTTCGCGACGCGATACAGAGCGGCGGCGCTCCTCGGGCGGAAGTCGAGCAGGTCATAGCAGACCTGGAAATGTACGACCGTCTCTTCGCTCTGCCCCGCCCGCCTTGGCCAGACGTCATCGATGACAAGGGGTGGCAAGGCTTGAGCGTCCCATGCTTATTCCTGGTGGGGGAGAATGAGAAGATCTACTCAGCCCAAGCAGCCGTGGGGCGACTGAAACGTGTCGCTCCTCAGGTCAAGGCGGAGGTCATTCTCGGTGCTGGACACGACTTAACGATCGTGCAAGGTGATCTCGTCGTCAGAAAGGTGTTGGCGTTTTTGGGCGAACAGACAAGCGTGGCGGCCGCTGCTGCTTAGGAACGGATCTGCAACCACCGGTTCGCTGCTCCACGTCGGTTTATTCCGGCGCGCCAAACCGGCCAAGTACCTGCCACTGACGGGCGCTGCAATAGCTCCCTCGCGCAAACGAAGGGGACATCATGGGTACACGAAGAGCATGGTGTTCCCAACTAACTGAAACTGTTAAAGGTGGGCTGGCGGAGAGGGTGGGATTCGAACCCACGTTACCCTTTCGAGTAAACACGCTTTCCAAGCGTGCTCCTTCAGCCACTCGGACACCTCTCCGTGGCTTCGCGCCGCGCTCATATCCGGGAGCAATGCTCCCAGAATGCGATTCAGATTCGCGGCAACCTGACCAGTATAACATTAGGGGAGCGGAACGGCACTAGCCGAAGAAGGGCGGCAAGAAACCGCCCTGTACATAGCCTGCCGGGAGCGCGGGCATCCTGCCCGCTCGTGGCACGGCCATCCCTTCGGCAAGCTCAGGGCGGGCTTTGGCCGTGACCGTTCACGGGCGGGACGCCCGTGCCACTGCGGTCGACGCGGGCGGTTCGCGAACCGCCCTACTCCTTGCGCATGGCTCGCAGATCGATACCCAACTGCTGACACTTCTTGTAGAGGTAGCTGCGCTCGAGGCCCAGGGCGCGGGCGGTTTGGGTAATGTGATTCTGGTGGCGGCGCAGTTCGGCGATGAGGGTCTCGCGCTCGAACCCTTCCACGCGCTGGGCCAGCGTACCCGCAGCGGGCGCGCCCACCCCGCTCGCGGTGGCCGGCGTCTCGCGCGGCAGGGCGGCGAGGACTGTGGTTACGTCCACGGTGTCACCCGTCGAGAGCAGCAGTAGCCGCTCCACCATGTTGCGCAGCTCGCGGACGTTGCCCCTCCAAGTGTAGCGCTTGAGCTCGTCGATGGCCTCGCTCGCGAAGGTGGCGGGCTTCCACCCGTTCTGGGCGGCGATTTGGCGCGCGAAATGATCCACCAGCGCGGGAATATCTTCCGGGCGGTCGCGGAGCGGGGGAAGGAACAGGGGAAAAACGTACACGCGGTGGTAGAGGTCCTCGCGGAATTTCCCCTGCCGGATGAGTTCTTCGAGGTTGCGATGCGTGGCCACCACGATGCGCACATCGACGGCAATGGGCCGGTCGCCGCCCACGCGCTCGATTTCGTTCTCTTCCAGCACGCGCAGGAGCTTGGCCTGCATGGGCAGAGGCATATCGCCAATTTCGTCGAGGAAGAGCGTGCCGCGCTGCGCCTGCTCGAACTTGCCCGTGTGGCGCGTCCCGGCGCCGGTGAAGGCGCCCTTTTCATGTCCGAAGAGTTCGGATTCGATCAGCTCCGCCGGAACCGCGGCACAGTTCAGGGTAACAAACGGGCCGGCGTGGCGCGGACTTTTCTGGTGCAGGGTGCGCGCGATCAGCTCCTTTCCCGTGCCGGTTTCGCCCAGGATGCACACGCGCGTTTCGCTGGGGGCGACGCGCTCGATCTGCGCCATGACGCGTTGCATGGCTTCGCCGGACCAGACAATCTCATGCTTGCCGAGGCGTCCGAGCAGTTCGGCGTTTTCTTCCTTGAGCCGTTTCAGGCGGAGAACGTTTTCCACCGTCAGCAGAAGCTTTTCGGTGGAAAGCGGCTTTTCCAGAAAGTCCACGGCGCCCAGGCGGGTGGCGCGGACGGCCATCTCAATATCCGCCTGCCCGGAAATCATCACCACCGGAGTGGGCAGCTCCAGGTTCTTCAAGTCTTCGAGAAACGACAGGCCATCCTTTTCCGGCATCACCACGTCGGACAGAATCATGTCGAACGGCTGGGTCTTGACCAGCTCGAGGGCGCGGACGGCGGAGTCGCACACGGTGGCTTCATACCCCGCCAGGCGGAAGGCCCGCGCCAGCGAAGCCAGCGTGTTCGCTTCATCATCGACAATCAGTAAATGAGCCTTGCTCATACCCATTACGAATTACGAGAGAAAATTACGAATTACGAATTAAGAATTACGAATTGAGAGCAAACCAATTACGAATTACGAATTAAGAATTACGAATTGCGGTGGTATAATTGATAATGTCAATTCGTAATTCGTAATTTTATCTCGTAATTCTTAATTCCTAATTCGTAATTTCCTTTCACCTTCCCTTTGCGCTTTTTTGGATGGAGGCGATGGTTCGGCATAGTTCTTCCGCATCGGCGTGAATGTTGTTGAATTGGTGTGCGGTCAGATAATCCGTGTCCTTCAAAAGGCGAAGCCAGTAGGAAGTTTCGCGGGCCTCTCTGTAGGCAATGGACATTTTTGAAACAAAATCGGCTCGCGACTGCCCTCCGATGGCTTCTTCAACGTTGGCTCCCACGCTCGTCCCGCACCGCAGGATCTGCTTGGACAAAACCCATTCCTTCTTTTCGACGGACAAATGCTGGCAGAGCCTCACGATGCGCACCGCAAAGGCGTAGCTCTTGTTCTGGATGACATTGTCGCTCCTCATCGCACCCTCCGGAATTACGAATTACGGACAAAGCAATTACGAATTACGAATTAAGAATTACGAATTACGGACAAACCAATTACGAATTACGAAAAGGATTATAAATCGTTTTGCCGAAACTCGTAATTCGTAATTCGTAATTTCTCAAGTAATTCGTAATTCGTAATTCGTAATTTCCTTTCGTCAATTCGCAATTCGTAATTCGATCTTAAACGTCGTTCCCCGCTCGGGCTCACTTTCGACGGAGATTTTGCCGCCATGGTCGCTCACCACCGACTGCACGATGGCGAGCCCCAGTCCCGTGCCGTGCTGCTTGGTGGTGTAATAGGGCGTGAACAGGCGCTCGCACTCTTCCTTGGTCAGGCCCTTGCCGGTGTCAGAGACTTCCAGGCGCGCGCCGCCCTTGATCGCTTGCGTCCGCAAGGTCAGCGTCCCGCCCGCGGGCATGGCGTCCAGCGCGTTCAGGATCAGGTTCTGCACGGCGCGATGCAGCAGGTCAGGATCGGCCTGAATCGGTTTCAGCGTCTCATCCAGCACGGTGCGGGTGATGATGGGCGGCGTGCTCGGAGGGCCCAGTTGCGACTCGAAGAGCTTCAAGGCGCCCTCCACCACATCGTTGAGGTCCACCGCCTGAAGCTGGGGCGCCGGCATCTTGGCGAAATCGCTGAAACGCCCGATGATCGTCTTCATGTTGGCGAGTTCGGCCAGCAGCGTCCGGGTGCTTTCGCGAAAGACCTCGTCAAACTCGTGGGGATCGACCTTGCGGGCGCGCACCAGGTTCTCCACCGTGATCTGAAGTGGGAACAGCGGGTTCTTGAGCTCGTGTGCAAGGCGGCGCGCCAGCTCGCGCCAGGCGGCGACCCGCTCCGTTTGCACCAGGCGGTCGCGCTGCTCGGTAAGCTGCCGCGTCATCTGATTGAAGGCGCGCGCCAGCTCGCCGAACTCATCCTGCGAGTTCGCTTCCACCCGCACGCTCCAGTCTCCCGCTGCCACTTGCCGCGCGGCGGCGGCCAAATGCCACACCGGCCGGGTGACGCGCGCCGCCGCCCACGCGCTCAGCACCACGCCCAAGAGGATTCCTGCCGCGGCCACCACCAACGCCACCGCGCGGATGTGCTTCTCCATCTCCACCTGTTCTCGAATCGAGCTGCCCACCAGGAACATCCCCAGGATTTCCTTGTGGAGGCCGGTCAGGGGGATGACGTGGAATATCTCGGCGCTCGCCGGATCGGCCGTCCAATTGATTTGGGCCGACGTTTCCGTAGGCTCGCGGCGGGCGCGCGCGATGAGGGGCATCAGCTTGTCCGCCCACGGAAAGGGCCCGGTCTTATCCACCAGCCGGGTGTCCGCCGCACCTTGATTGTTGGGAGAGCCGGCGGTTGGGGGCCCACCGCTGGGGATTCCCGGAACTTGGCCCGGCGCTTGGCCCGGCGCTTGGCCCGGCTCCTGGTAGAGCAAAGCTCGCATCCCCGCCGGCAAGACCAGCGAGGCCAGGAATTCGCGGTCCAGCCGGCTTCCCCCCACGATGTAAAGCCGGGTGTCGCCCGCGTGCACCACGCGGACCGCCATCAGCGCCAGGGCCACGCCGTCGGCCAGACCCTCGCGCTTCAGAAACGCGCCCTGCGCTGCCCAGTCGCTGGACGCGGCCGGGTCGATTACCCACGGTTCTTTGTAACCGAAGCGCGCGGGCCATTGCGCCGAGGAAATGATCGTGCCGTCGCCCGCAATCAGCTCCAGGAAGTCAAGTTGGTGCGCGGCGGCGAGCCCAGAGGCGTCATCGACGTGGGATGAGAAGTCCGGGGCCTCGCCACTGAGGCTCACGGCCATGCGCAGCGTCTCATCGGCGTTGGCAATGCCCTCCACCCGCCGGGTCACCTCGTCCGAGCGCCGCTGAAACTCGCGCTGAAATTGTGCTACAAGCGCATCGGTTCTTTGACTATTGAGCCTTTCAAAAGCGTCGCGCATCAAAAAAGAAACCACCGAAGCTACCAGTCCGACCGAGAGGACGACCGTCAGCGTGAAGACGATCAGTAATTTTGTCCAGAAATTCACGGCTTCTCCCCTGCCAGCGCGACGCGTTCCAGCCACCAGTCGCCCCAAGGCGTCGCGGACCAGTCCATCACCCGGGGACCGATGCCGAGCAGTTCCGGGACGTGGATGAGCGGAATGACGGTCAGGCTATCGACAAATTGTCGTTCCGCAGCGTAGGTATGCTCAGGATCGCCCGGCGCGCTTAGGAGCAGCCATGGGTGGGCAGTGGCGTCCATTAGCCCTTTATCCACAATCGGCCCGTCGATTCGGACGCGTTCGACCACCAGGTCGGTTCCCGAGCCGGTCATGCGACTTCCACCGGCAGGGAGCGGAGCCACTAGTAACGACATGCCCACCTCGCGCGCGTTCACGGCCACCCGCTCGGCGATCTGGCGAGCCAGCGTGTCGCCGGGATCGTAACCCACCTTGAGCGTTGGCGCCACGCCGATTTCCCCTCGCAGTTGACGTGCCTGATCCAGATTCATCGCGGTGGGGAAGAGAAACGTGTAGCCGCTCAGCCACTGCGGAAAAATGCTCCCGGCAACGTCGCCGTAGTTCTGGAGCAGGACTTTCTGGATAGCCGCGCGGTCAATGGAATCGGCCAGGGCCAGGCGCACTCGCCGATCCTGCACGGCAGGCCGGTTGGGGATGAAGCGGAGGCACAGGAGTTCCACCGGCGCGGAGGTCCAAACCTTCTTGCCTTCTTGTTGGGCGCGCCGGGCCTCCACCGGATCGAGTTCCACCACATCCGCCTTACCCAGTTCCAAATCGAGCAACTCGTCACGGCTGGCGCGGCCCATCTGAATCTCGATGGAATCGACGTAAGGGCGGCCATCCCAATAGTCTTCGTTGGCCTGAAGCATAGCGCTGCGGCCAGATTCCCAGCTCGTAAGGCGGAACGGGCCCGTGCCGATGGGGAGGGCGCCGGTCGAACTCCCCTGGAGCGGCGGTGTCCCCAAGGCCGAGCGGCGGATCGCGAGCCCATCGTCCGTGGCGAGGGTTGCAAGCAGGCCGGGCACCGGCCCCCCCGCATCGATTTCAAGAGCGTCTCCTTCCCAACGAACCGACGCGCCCGCCCCCAGACCCTTGAGCGCCATTACCACTTCTTCGGGAGTAAGCGCCGTACCGTCCTGCCACTTCACGCCGGGGCGAAGCTTGAACCGCCACTTCGCTGCCTGCGCATCGTGTTCCCAGGCGAGTGCGAGGGCGGGTTGCGGCTGGCCCTTCGGATCGAGCCGGACCAAGTGATCGTAAATCAACGCGTGAAGCTTGGCCACGCCCTCAGCCTCCGCCACGGCAAGGGGCTCGGCCGGATCGAAGGTCGACGGTTTGGCCTGGATTTCCACCTGCAGCATCCCGCCGTAACGCGGACGCGTGGCCGCGCCCGCCGCCAGAACCAAGCACGCGGCGCTACTGGCCGCAAGAAACCGACAAGCGATAGGCCTCATAAGCTTCCGTCTGAAGATTGCGAGTAATGGCGATAGCCCCTGCCCCGTCGGCCAGAGGCCACAATTCTGTGATCGGTCCGGCAAACTCGATAGGGGAACTCACCGGCACGGGTTTGCGGTTGACGATTTCGTAGGCCTGCACCGCATCCGGTTCGTTGAGATCTCCCGCCCGGCTGGCCAACACCTGCCAGCCATCTCCGCAGCCGGATTGGAGCCCGACGATCTGGCTGCCCCAGCCGCCCACGTCTACCACCGGTTCCGCATTGCTGTTGAGGAGTTGGGCGCGGCCGTCGAGTCCGCTCAGCACCCAACCCGGGGCGCCTGTAGCGGTGGGCTTCAGCCCGGCATTAGCGCCGGGTGAAACCCGTCCCGGCAACGCCGGGAGTCCAACGTGGATAGCCGGGTTCAGAGGCATGACGACGAGAGCCAGGAAGGGGGGCATCTTCATTTGGCCACCATCGCCGAGCTTAACTCGGCCGTCAAAAAAGTTGCGGTCAGCCGCGAAGTAGGCGGCCGCCCCAACGCCTGCGCCGGAGTTGGCAGCGTCACCCTCCCGTTCACCTCCGGCCAGCGGCCAGGGTTCGTCGCTCTCGTGGCACTCCAGGGTGAGAACGGGCTCCAGCGTTCCACTGCACTTCGTTCCCGGCAGGTAAGCATCGAACCGGCTCTCGTTGCGGACGATGATCCGGCCGCGCGCGTCGCGTGGCCAGGGGCGAAGCCGCGTGACGGGCGCCGATTGCACGGGGCGCCACTGCCTCGCACTCTTGCTGCCGGTTTCGGAAGTCTCCGCTTGCTCATTAAGGGAGACGCTCTCGAGGCCCAGCACAAGAATGCGATCTGCCACACCCGCGGGCGCTGGCAACGTTGCCAGTCCCGCGGGTGGATTATCGAGCAGCGCGACGTCCAGCATCGGTTCGGGTTGTTGGTAAACACGCGTCTTGCGAATACTCATGGATTCGGTGGCGGGCTGATGTTCGTCCAGGTTTCGGCGCGCCACAGCTACCATCACCACGGGGTTTGCCACGTCCTCGCCCGGAGACGTGGGGGAAGATAGGTTTCGAATCTCTGCAATCCAGAGGTAACCCTGCGTGTTCTCGGAGAGCGTCACCTGAACGTCGGCGCTCGCCTGCTTGCTTCCGGCTAAATGGGCTCCCCGGCCGCGCAGTTGGGCTCGCAGCGCGCGCCGGACCTGCGTAACGTCATCGTCTCCCAGCGAGGAAATGTTCTTTACCGTCAGTGCCAGCGCGTTCCCCGAAGCCATGTGGTCGAGGATCTTGCCTGCCAGCGCGCCCGCGGCCTCATTCCAGGCCTCGTCAGGTGGGGCAGGGCTTGCCGGAGATGGACTTTGGCTGGCCCCAAGCGAAGCAAACGTAGCGTGGACCTGATCTCGAGGTCCGCGGCTCTTCCTTGCCAACCGGGGACGAACCGCAGACCGCCCCATCAAGTCTGCGCTGCGCGCAGTAGTTGTAGTGTGTGCCGTCGTCAGTAGCAGAAGCACCACCGCGAGAATCGGAGCGCCAATTGAGAAGGGGATTCGGAGGGAAAAACGCATCAGCGTCGCGTACCTTTGCGCGACGGCGATTATAACATGCCGTGTCGGCTGGGGGGCTGTGGGACAGTGCGCAGAAGGTGCTGCGAAGTTCCTGAGGGACAGAAAAAGGGACACATTGTCCCAAATTGGCCCGCGCCGCCGGATTGCGCGTCCTAGGCGTCTAAGCGCCGCAACGGGCCACAGCCAGTGCAGTTCTGAACGTGGGTTCTTCCCTTGATGACGAAGGCATAGCAGGCAGGAATAGTTCAATCCCGCGCGGAAGCGGCGGGTGAGGCGGGGATAGCCGCGGTCAGTGCAGTCCTGACCGTGGGTTCTTCTGGCGGTGGTCGAGTTACAGCAAGCTTACTTTGGACAGGGGAACGGTAGCGGCGTGTTCCATCCCGATTGACGACCGGCCGCGGGAGCATCGGGCAGGAGAAAAGACCACGGTCAGAAAATCGCTGACCCTGGCTACCCGCTATTGACTTCCTCCCCAGGTTACACCTAAAATGTGTAACATGAAGAACGTAACCGTCCGGGAGGTCCGCCAGGAGTTCTCGCGCAAGGTCGAGGGGCCGCTACGCCGCGGCGAGGCGCTGGTCCTCCGCAAGCGGCATGAAATTCTCGCCCGCATCATTCCCGAACCGGCCGCCGGGAAAGCCTATCCGGATTTCGCCGCGCGCCAGAAGAAGATCTTTGGCAACCGGCGCTTTGATCTCAACCTCGGCGAGATGCTTCGAAAGGACCGAAGCCGCCTTTGAATTCCTACGCGGACACCCGTTTCCTCGTCTCGCTGTATGGCCGCGATGTGAACTCCCACCCCGCTATCGCCTTGGTCCAGGCCCATCATCCCGTGTTCATGGTTACGCCCTTCGGCGAGACGGAATTCACCAGCATCGTTTACGCGGTTACGGCTCGGCCCAAGGGGTGGACGGCGCGCGAGGCTCGGGCCATCGAAGAAAACTTCACCCACGACTTGCAAACCGGCACTTGGCGGTGGGAAGATTTGCCCTCGGAAACCTGGGCGCGGGCGCGCGAACTCGCCCGGCGCTACGCGCCCAGCCTGGGTTGCCGCGCCCTGGACGCCCTCCACGTGGCTTCCGCCCTGGCGCTTGCCGCCGACGATTTTTACACCTTCGACCGGGATCAGGCCCAATTGGCCCGCGCCGCCGGATTGCGCGTCCTAGGCGTCTAAGCGCCGCAACGGGCCACAATCAGTGCAGTTCTGACCGTGGGTTTTTCCCCTGCTGACGAAGGCATAGCAGGCAGGAAGAGTTCAATCCCGCGCGGAAGCGTCGGGTGAGGCGGGGGTAGCCACGGTCAGTGCAGTCCTGACCGTGGGTTCTTCGGGCGGTGGTCGAGTTACAGCAAACTTGCTTTGGACAGGGCAACGGTAGCGGCGTGTTCCCTCCCGATGGACGACCTGCCGCGGGAGCCTCGGGCATGAGAAAAGCCCACGGTCAGAAATACGCTGACCGTGGCTACCCCGCTTGCAATTGCGGTACACTAAGGGTTGAGATGGCTGCACCAAGACTCCTGGTCACGCGAATCGAGTCATGGAATTTGAATGGGATGTCCAGAAGGCAGCATCAAACCCCGCGAAGCACGGCGTCACGTTCCCCGAAGCGATGACGGTGTTCGGCGACCCGCTGGAACTGGTGATTGCCGATCCCCACCACTCGGAGGACGAATTCCGGTTTCTCAGCATGGGCCAATCGGCAATAGGACGCCTGCTCGTAGTCGCATACACTGAACGCGAAGGCCGAACCCGGATCATCAACGCCCGTGAAGCGACTCCCCGAGAGCGGAGACAGTATGAATCAACACGTTCACCAAAACGATAACGACGAAATTCGACCCGAGTACGACTTTTCGCACGGCGTTCGTGGGAAGCACTATGAGGCTTACCGCGCCGGTACGAATGTGGTGTTTCTCGATCCCGATGTGGCCCAGGCGTTCGCCGATTCAGCGTCGGTCAATCAAGCCTTGCGCCTGCTCTTGCAGCTTGCCCGGACGAATATTCCCATTCAGCCTGTCAAGGCGGTACCGCCGACCAACCGTGCCCCGCGCCGTGCCAAGAAGCCCAAGCCCGTTCGCGCCACACGCGGCTGAGCGCAACCGCCACTCTTGAATCTTGAATCTGCCATCTTCAATTCCCCCGCGCGGAAGCGGTGGGTGGGGCGGGGGTAGCCACGGTCAGTGCAGTCCTGACCGTGGGTTCTTCTGGCGGTGGTCGGGTTACAGCAAACTTACTTTGGACAGGGCAACGGTAGCGGCGTGTTCCATCCCGATTGACGACCTGCCGCTGGAGCATCGGGCAGGAGAAAAGCCCACGGAAGACGCTGACCGTGTCTGCCCCGCTTCGGACTCCGGGCATCGGGCTGTCTTTCTTGTCACTCGTCACTGTTCTTTTGGCCGGAAGATTCCTCACCCAAGGAAGAACCCACAGTCAGAACGGCACGGGCTGTGCTTACCCGCTGTCGTTGAGATGGGTGGTCTTCGCACTGTAAGAGCTTCCGTGTTGACAAACGTCAATTGACGTTTTACAGTCGGACGATGATCGAGAGCTTTAAACATAAGGGCCTGCGGAACTTGTTCGAACAGGACGACGCCCGCAAGGTTAAAGCCGATCAAGTTGACCGTTTGCGGTTAATCCTTTCGGCGCTGGACCAGGCCAGCAACGTGCAGGATATGAACCAGCCCACGTTTCGCTTGCACGCGCTCAAGGGCAACCGCAAAGGGGTCTGGGCAGTGACGGTGAGGGCCAATTGGCGGGTGACCTTCCGTTTTGAGGGGGGCGACGCCTACGACGTGGATTTGGAAGATTACCATTAGGAGGGACGATGCTATGCCGATGAAAAATCCCGTTCACCCCGGCGCACTCGCCAAGGCGAACCTTGACGAACTTAACTTAAGTGTCGCCGAGGCAGCGAAGACGATGAAGATCACGCGCCAGCAGCTTCACAACGTGATGCAAGGTAGAAGCGCCGTCACGCCTGAGATGGCGCTGCGCTTTGAAAAGGCTTTCGGCGGCAGCGCCGACATGTGGTTGCGGATGCAGGCCGCGTATGATCTTGCCCAGGCACGAAAGAACCAGCGCAATCTGAATATCCCACGCCTTGCCGAGCATCCCTCGCTTTAAGCGCCTTGACGTTGCACAAAGAGGAAAAGGTGTCGGGTGGTGCCCCGGGATAAACCGGCATGCAGTAGAGGATGGAAGAGCCTTACAGGAAAGGAATAGCGAACCGCCTGAATTTCTGAAACGCGAAACTCAGCGCTCCACCCGCTCAGAACGCTTGCCCTCCCCCAGTTTTGCAGCTCACGGCGAGAAAGCCGTGAGCCCAGCAACTCCGCGTCCTTGTGCGAGCCCCGAGATAATTTGCGCCAGTCGTTTGTGCGCTCCTGGCGCCGAGCGGGCATCGGAAAGCAGATACAGGGCGACGGACAAAACGCTGAGCACTTTTTTCGTGCCGTGGCGGGCACGGCGGCGCGTCTGTTCGAAGAACGGCCGCAGGCGTTGAGCGAGGGGATCTTGTCCCAGCAGCAAGACGACCAGGTAGGCGAGCGTGAACCCCATGAGCAGCCGCAGCAAGCGCTCCGACTTGCGCACCTGCAGGTGTAAGCCCCGCAGACCCAGGTGGCTTTTCCAGTCGCGGAAGCAGTGCTCGATTTGCATGCGCTGGCGATACAGTTGCACCACCTGATCGGTGGGCAGCCAAGCCTCGGAGTCCGGGGGCACGAGCAGAAACCAAGGTTGCTCGAACCCCCGCTCCCGGTAAACGATGACATCGACGGGTTCGGCTTTCTGGCTTTGGTAGAGGACGTGGCGATAGCGGATGGCGCGACCGCTGCGATGCGGGAGGCGCCCCAAGCTCAGGCGCTGCCGCCGCCCCCGGACTTGGGCCTGCACGATCACCTTGCTGCGCGCCCGGATCAGAAACGGTTGCCGGCTGTGGTTCAGGTCGCGGATCAACTCGACGCGGGCATAGCCGCGGTCAAAGACCAAGATCAGGCGCACCGAAGGGGGAGCCGCCAGCCCCAGCCAAGTGAGCAGGCAGCGCTCGACGGCATTTTGCGAGGGCGGGGCCAGGGTCTTCCAGGGGTATTCAAAATCCACCCAGGCCACCGGCACGGCCCGCCCCTGAAAGGGGATGGCCGCATTGACCACCTGCACGCCATCCACGGTGGTTTGGTCAACCAGCACGATCACCCAAGGCGGCGGCTTTTTCCCCAGAATCAGCGCCAGCAGGCACTCGGCCAAGCTGGAAGGGTCAAAGTACTTGCACTGCAAAAAGCGGCCGAGCCACTTGTAGCTGCTCTTGAACTTCTTCCCTTGCGGTAAGACGCGGGCCACGGAAGTCAGGTGCAGTCCGCCATAACCAAAGCGCACGCTCAGGGCCAGGCGCAGGAAGGCACCGGTCAAGCGGGTGAGGTTCTTGCGCACCGGGCGACGGAGGCCGGAGAAATAGGCCTCGATCAGCTCCGCTACGCCCCGGAAGAGGTCTGTCTCCTGATTCATTCTTATAAATGAAACAGCATCGAGTCAAAAAAATGACCTACCCCGCAGGCCGCAGCAACTGGTGGTTGAGTTCGCAAATGGCTTCCAGTTGCTTCTTCAAGCGCTGATAGTTTCGCACCCATTGCTGCACCTGCCCCCGCTGTTCAGAACGAAGACTGAACTGCCGAGTCTTGCCGCCGGGATAGGTCACGGTGAGTACCCACACGGGATGCCCCCCTCCGGCCTGGCACTTCAGGCATCCCCGGCGGTGGCGAATGGTTCGCCGGAGCAACGTCCCGCGCACGATCTGGGCGGGATCGGGAAGCTCTCGGGCCAATCGGTCGCGGACTTCTAAGATATCATCATGTTTCATTTACTTGAATGAAATACCAGGAACGACCCTCATGTCAAGATCATTCTGCGAGAGAAAGTGCCGGAAAACTGGGGGAGGGCAAGGCTCAGAACGGCGTTGACTTAACTTTCGGCCACGATTATAATTTGACCTACTATGGTGGGGCACTTCCTGTCAGTCGTGGGACAAGTGGTCGGAATCATCTCCGGCGCGATCAGCATCTGGAAGGCTGTCGAGGGCCTCATTTTAAAAAAAATCCCTATTACCACGTGAACCCGCACTCTTAAGCGCATGAATTCAAAGGCCGATTGGGCGTGCCGAGCACGTGCGAAGCACGATAGCACGAGTTGTGCGCATCTCAGCACTACTCCGCGGTGTTAAAACATGGCGGGCGCTGACCCACATCCGGAAAAGGTACCTGACATCTTTTCCACCGGTTGAAAGCTGAAAACGGAAATTTCGCCTCAGTGTTTCCAACCCGCTGCGTGGTGCGTACGTCAGACCCAAGGGATGCGCCACCCACGATGAAGGACGGGAGGACACATAATGTCGGATCGCTACACCGTTCAAGCCATTATGGGCAATCGCGTGCGATACGTAGTGCCATCGTTCTACCAGCGGGCCTACGTCTGGACGCTCGAAAATCAGTGGGCGGAGCTTTGGGCTGATATCCGAAGAAAAACCATCGAACTTTCCCGCGCTGCAAGGCCAGTCGCAAACCACTTCATGGGGGCTTTCGTGGTCCATTCTGGGCCGGCGTACGGGTTCCGTCCGCCGCAAAAGGACGTGATCGACGGACAGCAGCGCCTCACGACGCTTCAGATCTTGTTAATCTCGTACCAGCACGTTGCGGCAGAACTGTTTGGACCAACCGATCAGATCGTGTGCGAACTCGAGACGCTCACGCAGAACAGCAACGCGGTTGGTGAGCTCGCATACAAAGTCTGGCCGACCGAGGCTGATCAGGATTTGTTTCGGAAGATCATGTCGGCACGGTCGAGGGACGAAGTGTTGGCGCAGTTGGGTATGGAGCCGGTAACTCCAGGGCGCCCGCCGAAACAAAAGGCTAATGGTATGGACGGGGCCTACTTCTTCTTCCACGAAGAGATTTTAACCTTTTTGACGAAGGACAATGGTGAGGCCGCTCTGGATGCGGAAGCAAGCCGCGCCAGGGCGGACTGTTTATACCAGGTTATTGTTCAGCGTATGGACCTCGTGATGATCGAGCTGGACGACAACGACGACCCCCAAGTGAAATTCGAGGCTCTTAATGGACGAGGGACACCGCTCCTACCGTCGGACCTGATCAAGAACCACGTCTTCGAGAGTGTGCGCCCGGCGTGTTTTGATAGAGACCCAATGCCGTTATACCGAGAGTGGTGGAGCGAATTTGACACGCTGGACGACAAGCTCGATGAGGATGACGCGGGCGAACCCCGGAAGTTTTGGAAGGTAGAGGTCCGGCAAGGGAGGCTTTATCGGCCACGAATTGATCTTTTCCTGTTTCACTACCTGCAGTACAAGCGCGGTGAGGAGGTGTCGATTTCGGAACTATTCCGGGAATTCAGGGACTGGTGGTCGGAGCAGCCAATCGGTGACTTACAGGCAGCGAAGGCAAGTCTGCATGATATCCGGCGGCATGCCGACATTTTCCGTACTTTCTTGACGGCATCCGGCGGTTCGGAAACGGGCGACCGATTATGCCACATGCGCGCAATTGACACCGGCACTATATACCCCGTTCTCTTGTTCTTATTCTCAGAGGAACATGCCAATCCGCGCAGGGTATCGAACAGCTCCCTTCCTCAGCTTCTTAGCCATCTCGAATCGTTCTTGGTCAGAAGGGCGGTCTGCGGCCTGACGAGCAAGAACTACAACAAAATATTCATGAAGCTGCTGACAGACTTGGAAAGCTTGGACGTAGTCAATCCTGACGCGGTCGGTCGTTCGTTGGTACCGGGAGAAGGTCCGGCAAATTACTTTCCGAAAGACGACGAGTTCCGAAGGTGTTGGCTCTCTCGTCCCCTTTATGCGCCTAGCACAGCTGGCTTCATCAACATGATGCTTGCGGCGATTAACGAGCGAATGCGGACCGACGCGCAAGAAGAGGCAACCATCAAGTACCCGGGTTTGTGGGTGGAGCACATCATGCCAAGAAGGTGGCAGGCGAACTGGCCGCTGGCAAACGCGGAAGCGGAACACCACAAGGATCTTGCGTCGGGAGTAACGATCACCAATCGGCAATGGCGCGACAGGCTCATACAGACAATGGGGAACCTCACGCTCTTAACGGCCAAGCTCAACGACAGGATTAGCAACGGGCCGTTTGTGGACCCGGACCCGAGGAGCGACACCGACAAGAAACGCGAATATGAGAAGCATGTTGTTTTGCGAGTCACCCGCGACTTCGTCAAGGACCGCTGGGATGAAGCTGCCATTCTGGAGCGCGCGGAAGAGCTGTTTAAGCACGCAGTGGCCATTTGGCCGTATCCCGCCTTAGCGTGAGCGGGCAGCGCACAACCCGGCTTTGGATCTGCGGCTTTCAGAGATGGAAATGGTTCCTGGAACCTGTGAAAAGATTGGTTTTACCGATTTCAGCACTATGCATTTTCAATAAGTTACACGGTGGATATGGGGTCCGAATTCAATTTTTTCACATGTTCCTGACACCATTTCCCCTGAAGTTGATCCGGATGTGGCTCCAGACGCCGGTGGTGGAAGCGGGTAGCGGGTAGCCACGGTCAGCGCTTTTCCGTGGGCTTTTCTCATGCGCAATACCGCAATGGCAATCGCACGCAATCAATCTGGATGGGACACGCCGCCACCGTCGCCTTGTCCAAAGCAAAATTGTTGTAACTCGACCACCGCCAATCCTCGCGCCGCTTCACGACCACTTTCATTGTGTTACCCAATCACCATCACAGCCCGCGTAGCGGGCGAAAGGTCGTAGCCCACTGCGCAAGCGGTGGGTAATGGATTCGACCAATATCCCCCGCAAGCCCCGGAGGGGCGAAAGAACCCATCCGCGCAGCGATTTTGCGACATCACTCCTCTGCGGCAGATCAGGAAATTTTCTATTGCGCAGTTGCTTCTGGCGGTGATTTCTTTCGCCCCTTGCGGGGCTGGCACCGCATAGGGATGGCCGGTTCCCACGGCTTGCGCCATGGGCTACGACCTTTCGCCCGCTTCGCAGGCTGGCAGGATGCGGCCAGATTAGGGCGTGCCAGTGGTCAGGCATCAAGACATAGCCGCAAAGCAGAAATCCCAGCCGTTGCCGTGAAGCCTCCAGCACGTCGATAAGCAATGCGTATTCAGATTCGTTGAATCGCCTGATCCGCGGGCGAACGTTCACAGTGACAAAGAAAATGCAGTCCGTCAGGCGGAGTCGGTGGACGTTGGACACGCCCGCAGATTATCACCGCGGCCAGAGGCCTTCAAGCACCCACGGGGAACGCCGTCAGGGCCGCCACCGTTGATCAGGAGCCGGGCATCAAGGGAAAAGCCCACGACGTGCTTCGTCATCAGGGGAAGAACCCACAGCCACAAAAGCCGTGACCGTGATGGCTACCCGCTACAATTGCTTGCCGTACTTGGTCTTGCCATTTACAGGTGGTTTAAACCATTCTAGAATGGCATTATGACGACCAAGGTTTCACTCGACAAAGCCGGGCGGCTGGTTCTCCCCAAAACTCTGCGCGAAGAGATGCGGCTCGGAGCCGGCGACACCCTCGTGCTGGAAAGTGAAGGCGAGCGCATTACCTTGCGCCCGGTTCGTCCGCAGGCTCT
>Ga0326727_10000841_pt1 | contig 121283 bp, 136 predicted proteins | sample MB2enrmetagenome_FD_207643 | JGI IMG/M metagenome (GOLD analysis project Ga0326727, IMG submission 207643) | Lab enriched peat soil microbial communities from McLean, Ithaca, NY, United States - MB29MY | ecosystem: Environmental > Terrestrial > Soil > Wetlands > Peat | place: USA: New York... | reverse complement strand
GCTCTCCGGTCATTGAAGAGTTGGCGCTGGTGTAGTTACCGTCACCACTGTAGGTGACGTTGAAGTAGTAGGTTCCGGTTGAAAGAAGAGGAGTGAAGGTGCTGGATATCGCTATGCCGGAAGAGTTGAGGGCCAATGGCCCACTGAAGGTGGTCCAGGTGCCGTTGGGGTACTCCACACCGAAGGTGACAGTTCCGGTAGGAACTGGGAAGCTGCCACTAGGGCCAGTCACGTTGGCCGTGTCGGTCACGCTCCCGCCAAGGGTGATGGTTGTGGCGCTGAGCTTGGTGGTGACCGTGGGAGTGGCTTTAACGGTCAGATTTTCAGCAGTTATGACGGATGTGGCGCTGGTGTAGTTACCGTCACCACTGTAGGTGACGTTGAAGTAGTAGGTACCTGTCATGGTTGGCGTGAAAGCCCCTGATACTGCCATGCCGGAAGAGTTTATGCTTGGGGTCCCACCGTAGGTGGTCCAGGTGCCGTTGGGGTACTCCACACCGAAGGTGACAGTTCCGGTAGGAACTGGGAAGCTGCCGCCGAGGCCAGTCACGTTGGCCGTGTCGGTCACGCTCCCGCCAAGGGTGATGTTAGTGGCGCTGAGCGTGGTGGTGACCGTGGGAGTGGCTGGGTTGACGATAAGTGGCTCTGGACCAGTGTTGACAGCGTTCGTATAATTGTTATTGTTCGTTGTGAAGGTGGCGTTGAAGTAATAGGTACCTGCCCCTGTCATGTTTGGTATGAAGACGTGGGATCCAGCTGCGGACAAAGAATGCCCATAAGCAGTCAAGTTTTCATTGTCCGACCATATTTGAATGCCATTGAATGCGCAATTAAAAGTCACATTACCGTTCGGAGTAGGAAAGCCTGGAGGGCCACTAACAAAAACGCTATCATAGATGGCTTGGCCAAGGGTGATGCTAGTTCCATTGAGCATAGTCGTGACTGTTGGGGTGGATGAAATGGGTATAGCAGTGATTTCGGAGTATGCATTAAGGACCTCAACCGTAATAATATTTGGATTAGAAGCTGTGAATGTTGTATTATACTGAATACTCAAATAGCAGGGGTCGTAAGGACTCAAATTATTGAAAGTGACCATTCCACTGAATTGCAAAGGATCACTTGTGCCATTGAGACTGACAACCACCTGACTTGCATTTTGAGGCCCATTTGTCCCATTATTGAATAGACCCACGTAAACGCTAACCACACTACCCGTGGGCACAATTACAGTTGTTGCATTGAAGCCAAATTGTGTGATATTTGTACCCCAGGAGCTGCTCACATAGCTTCTGCTAAAACTCAATTGGTGCCAATTGTCATAGCCCATATTTGAGGTACCGCTTCCATTGGTGGCCCAATAGTTCACAAGCCAATATCCACCAAGGATACCGTAGCCACTCGCCGGGGGGGCACTATAGAAAATGTTCCCCCTTTGGGTGATTAACGTAAGAATACCATCACTGCTAATCAGCCCGGGGGGGAGATGTAAGGTAAAATTAGCAGATAGTGGAGGAATTACGTAGGAACACGGGATTTCGTAATTGGTACTATTCCAGATCTGTGTTATGGTTATTGTTAGGGCGGTGGGATTGGTGACATTTATTGTTATGGGGGAAGTAAGATAGGTTGTTGCATTTAACATCTCATCTGCCTGTTGCGCCCTGAATTCTGTCTCTCCCTTAAAAGCGATTGCATATTGATTGTTACCTTGGATTAAAATGAAGGAATATGTCAAGACTAGTATGAATATTAGTATAAAAATTAACATTCCAATCAACGTGCTGACGCCCTTATCTCTGCGTCCTGCCAACGACTTTGAATGGTTGTGCCTCTTCTTTTGCTGGCACTGCAGGCTTTTTATGATCCCATTAGTCAAAGTCTGCACCCACTATGGTTACGGTTATAGTCTGTGGATAAACTGTAGTCGCATTATCTACGTAATTTATCTGAAGGAAATACCTTGAACTTGGATTCACATTTGGAAATAGCGCGGGACTGCCATTGTAATAGTATGTGGGGTAAGCATAGGTTGAATTTTCTAACAGTATAGTTGCATTGTTTGCAGATTGGTTCGGACTGATTAAACCGATATAAATGGTAATGGCGGTGGTATTGATCGTGGGTTGAATATATGTTGTTGCATTAAACCCGAAAGTTTGGTAGGATTGATTGCCCCAAGTTGTTGCATTTCCATAAACTCTACTAAAACTCAATTCAGTCCAAGTGGTATTACCCAGTAAAATAATATTATTTTGATTGGCTGCCCAAAAGGATACATCCCAATATCCACTCGGTGTCTGAAGGGTGCTATAGAAAACATTTCCATTACTTGTAATGACCTCTAAGTTACCATCACTACTGACCAAAGAGGGTAGGATAATGTAAGCAAAACTTGCAATGGGGTCGCTGCCACTCCAAACCATGGCATGACTGCTATTCCATACCTGGGTAATGATGATTACGTTTGGTGTGGGGTTTGTCACGTTAATTGTGCTCAGGCCTAAACCCTGACTGGTAGTAGTTACTTGCAACATTTCTGCAGCACGCTGCTGTTGATAATTAATATTGGTTTGTACGGTATCCGCGTAGTTACTCGTATTCTGACTCCAAAAGAATACATATGTTAATGCCAACGTGAATATTAACAAAAAAAATATAATGCCAATTAAACTGCTTATCCCCTTATCTCTGCGTCCTGCCAACGACTTTGAATGGTTGTGCCTCTTCTTTTGCTGGCACTGCAGGCTTTTTATGATCCCATTAGTCAAAGTCTGCACCCACTATGGTTACGGTTATGGTTTGAGATGTGCTAGAATTAGTAAAAATCTGAACGTCATATATTTTGCTTGGGTCTATAGGGGTAAATGTGTAGAAACCACTACTGTTAAAATAATACGACATCTTGGATGAATTACTCAAATTCGTTAAGGTCACATTTATGAGATTTGTCCCAGGATTCGAGGGAGAAACGGGGTTAAACAGGCTAATGCCTACGGTTATGCTAGTGTCTCCATAGAGAGGAATAATATTGGTTGTTGCATTGAAGCCAAATTGTTTGATATTGGTGCCAAAGGAAATGTTGACTAAATTCACAGTAAAGCTCAAGTCATTGAAGGTGGTATTGCCCAGATTGAAGGTATAACCGCTACTATTGGTTGCCCAGAAGGCAACATTCCAATTAGATTTAGGCGTATAAATGTTAGTTTGATTAGATGGAGGTGTGATATAGAAGACGTTTCCTCTTGCTGTTATTAATGTGAAAAAGCCATTGTTGCTTGTTTTATTATATATATTTATTGAGGTTAATGGTGGCACTAGCCATGCGCCATTCCATTCATAACTGGTGCTATTCCATATTTGTGTAATGTTAATGGGTGTAGTGGTTGGATTGTAAACGATGATCGTAAAATTCGAATTCGTAGAATTCTGGCTTGTGGCCGATAATATCTCCGCAGCACGCTGTTGCTCGAACGCCATTTCAGATGTTGCTGCTGTTGCAGAAGTGCTTGCAATCTGGGTCCAAGTAACAGTATATCCGACTATAAAAGTGCATATCATCAAGAATATGGCAATGCCGATAAGAGTGCTAACCCCCCTTCTTTTCGTAACAGCCTTTAAACCATAATGGCATTTGCCCTCAAATTTTCTTGATTCCCCCTTAGGTAGGATTTTGCACCGTATAATAGTTCTCATAATAATTCCCCAAGGAGCTCACAACTTCAATTGAAACCGTAGATCCAGCAGAATTGAGGGACGTTGAACTATTGACCCATTGGTTAGTGCCGGGATTAATTTTTATTCCTAGCGGAACACCTGCAACATTCGTAATATTCATCAGGTTTCCATTTACATATAGACCAACGATAGTCATGGAGATACTACCATAATTGTAGACGGACACGTTCACATCTTCGTTATTTTCAACCATGGCATTTGCTATTATGAAATTTTCCAAGAGCTTGTTTGTAGCTTGGGTGTTCACCAAATTTCTATCGGATGTTTGGTAAGAAAAATAATTCGTGCTGTACATAAGAAGGCCAATACCAACCGCTGTAACTATAAGTATCAACAATACGGCGGTCACAATTTCACTTATGCCCTTAGACAATTTTGCACCAACCATCTTTATTTTGATAATATTTCTGTGAGCTATATATCGTTAACTTGATTTTACTTTTATACTTTTTATACTAGGCGACTGATGAGCGCTGCTTGCAAGTAATGAAAAAATAAGTTTTTCTGTTAAACGGAGATAATGTATTGTCCGGTAAGAGCATTATTTGACCTAAAAAAGGGGGCAGGAACTATCAGAAATATAATGAGTCATTTCTTACAGACTGTGATAAAATTATTTAGAATATCCTTCCCCTTTGGGGTATGCATGACTTCCAGATGAAATTGCACACCATAGATGGGTCTATCATAGACTTTAAGGGCCTCCACCTCGCAGTGCTCACTATCGGCCAGGATTGAGAAACTGCCAAAGTTCCTCCGGACCTCATCGTTGTGGGAGGCCCAGGCCACAAATTCCCCGTCAATGCCGAGTAGGATATCGTCGGGTTCGATGACCCGGATGAGGGTCTTTCCATACTCTGGTTTTTTGCCCTTGGCAACCTCGCCCCCCATTATCTTCCCAATGAGTTGGTGGGAGAGGCAGATCCCTAGCAATGGGAAGGTGCACTTTTCAATAATCTCAGGTGCCTTTCCAAACTGTTCTAGACCGTCATTGACGCTCCGTGGTCCCCCTCCCATTACTAGTCCATCCACATGCAACTCTTCCAGAGGGGTAGATGGCAAAATTAACTTGCTCGAGACCCCAAGCTCCTTGAGCGCCCGGACAATCAGGTGGTTGTACTGGCCACCCATAAAAACCACAGGGATATACACCATACCACCTACTCAAATTCGACAGTTGCTGGAGGTTTGGAGGTCAGATCGTAGGCCACCGTTGTGACCCTTGGTTCTTTCAGGATCTCCTTTGCCATGGCCCATAAAACTTTGTAGGGTATGGCTGAGGGCTTGGCAGTCATGAAGTCCCTTGTTTCCACTGCCCTCACAATCACCGAGTAGCCTCCCTTCCTCTTACCCGGAGATGACCCTACCTTTTTTTCGCCTATGCTGTAGAGTACGCGCACTATATCTCGGTCTGCATGGATGAGCCTCTCGGGCAGGTCAAATAGGTCTCTGGGCTCCTTCTCCCCAACAATTCCTGAGATCACTACCATTTTGCCATAGGCCCTGTCGTCCCCCTTTACGCCAGTAGCTCGACCAGCTAAATAGTAAGCTGAAGCTCCGTCTTGAAACTGGGATAGGGCGTCGACCAGATCTCTTCCAGCGGGCAGGCGATCGTCTTCAACGATTGCAGCCAAATACTGTTGGGGGAGTGGCTCCAGGTGCTTTAAATAATCTTCAGTTATGGCGGTTGCCCTCTTCAGAAGATTCAGCTTCTCCTCGTTCACGGCACCTATGCATCTGACAAGGAGCCCAGGTCCGGGAAAGGGCTGGCGGTTGGATGAAGAGATCTCCAGGCCGAGGTACCGCGACAGGGCCCTCACTTGGTCCTTGTAGAGGTCGAGGAGGGGTTCTAGGAGCTTGAATCCGAACCTGCTCTTAGTATCTACCCCAAGTTGCTCAAGGACATTGTGCTGGGTCTTTATGCCGCCCGATGTCTCTATCCAGTCGGGTGCTATGGTTCCCTGAATGAGAACTTTACAGCCCTCGCTCTTTACCGCTTCTCCGAGTATCGTATAAAAAGTCTCGCGGAACGCCAGGCGCTTAGATTCTGCGTCGGTCTTTCCTTCAAGAGATCTGAGGAATCTGTCCTTTACCGAGAGCACCTTCAAAGGCAGCCCCAGTGAGGTCAGCATCGACCTCACTTCTTCCACCTCTCCCTCCCTCATGAAGCCCGTATCAATGAAGAAGCAGATCAGCCTGTTGCCCAGGGCACGAAGGGCAAGGGCGGCACAGGCAGTGCTGTCGACCCCACCGGACGTTGCTATGGCGGCTTTGGATGATCCCACTAGGCGCCTTATCTCTGGCACCTTCTCGGCTACGAACTGCGCTGGATCGAAATCCTGGGATTCTGGAAACATGATGGGGATACACATCCTTGAGTAGTTAGCGTATTGTACTGTACTGTTTCAGCAAACTTAATTTTAAGGATGGTTATAAAGAGAGTGATTCGTCGGGATGTGCGCTCATTGCTGGATGGTCTTAGGTCCAAGGTGTCAGCAGCCTTCAAGCCCCTTTTTTCGGCCCTTGCCTCGGCAGGCATAACCCCTAACTCCATAACCATAGTGGGCTTTCTGGTCACGATGCTGTCAGCCTACTTCTTTTATATCACCCAGCCCGTTTACGGCGGAATCATCCTACTACTCTCGGGTTTCTTCGATATCCTCGACGGCGGGGTGGCAAAGATCTCAGGGAAGGTGACCAAGTTTGGTGGAGTGCTGGACTCGACCCTCGACCGCTACTCCGATCTCATAATAATAGGCGCAATTGTGATTGCAGGCCTCTGCAACCTAATCTGGGGCATTATTGCCATCATCGGGTCTGTGATGGTGAGCTACGTCCGGGCTAGGGGCGAACTCGAAGGGGTTAAGATGGCAGGCGTCGGACTAATGGAGAGAGCTGAGAGGATCATTATATTGGCTGCCTTCGCCATTGCTAGCTTCACCTGGCTCGGCATAATAATTATTGCAGTGCTAACGAACTTCACTGTTGGCCAGCGTCTCTATCACCTTTGGATGGAGCTGCACCACCAGGCTCCAGCTGCTCAAGGGTCCTCCTGAGGATAGCCTTTCCCTATTTGAGGGTCTCCACACCTAAACAAATTGATCCAGCCTTCATTGGCGACTTCTGCGGAGATGAGTTATGGACTTTGAAATTTAATGCTTTTCAAAGAAGGTCGAGCTCGCCCTGGACAATGGTTATGCAATGGCTGGCGAGGTAGGAGTGGGGGCCGAGGCTCACTCGCTTCGCCCCAAGGCTGTCGAGGAGGCGCTCGCTCTGTGGGCCTAGTCCCTTCTGATCGCCAAGGATGAAGGCGGAATCCCTAGGAAAGGGAACGTGCCTCGAGTCCTCACCCTCCTCATACAGGTAGAAAAGGTTAAGCTTCTCTTCTCTGAGTTCTGCCACAGCCTTCTCGAAGCTCTTACGTTCCACCTTTACGCCCCTGATCTTGATACCGGAGAGGGCATCGAAGAGTACCTTTGCAGCTCCCGGTTCGTTACCGGGTACCCAATCCATGCTTGAGCCCTCAAAGGTCACGGTGGCCGGCGGATCTGGCTGGCCCTCTAGAACGACTGTAAGGCGTGAGTCCCTCCTCGGTCCCTTTTTGCCGTAGAGGGCGGAGATGATGCACCGAGATATAAGATCTGTTCGCCCGGGCGAACCTGCTAGAGATTTTAAGGAAAAATCAGGGGCGCTCCGCCCCTCCGAAGCCTTGAGTAAAAAGGCCCTTAGCAATTACTAAATTCCTCTCTTTCTTATCTGAGAGCCCCGGCGGTCTTCCGCTCGTCCTTGGACCGCACCTTCACTACCCTCTGGTAGATGGCGCAGGAGATGCAGTAATTTTTAGTTACGACCCGACGGTAGATGAAAGCACCTTGCTTCTGGAGTTCTCTGGCGAGCTGGGGCTCCAGTATGGAGACGGGCTTCGTTACCTTGATGGCCTTGTCCCTGGGCACCCAAGCGCCGCATGCGTCACACTGGACCCGTGAGGACTGACCCTTGGAGCCCTTGTTCCTTCCACGACTCTTCCTCTTCTTTGGCAATCCTGTCCCCTCCAATCATCAAGATAGTTGGTTAATGAAAGTTCTGTTAATTAACCTTTTCATTCACACCGGCCCTAAAAGGTAGCAGAGAGGAGGCTATAGCCCGACACCTCGCGGGCAGGTCTCGCATTAGGTTACTAGGAGGGCGTCATGGGATATCCTAGTCGTAAGGCAGAGAGACCAACTTCTAACAGTAGCTTCATGTCAAGCAAAGGTTATGAGTTTGCAGAAAGAAGTAATGAGATGAATTTGATATCACACTGGGGGGATCTGCAATGGACTCGGGTTACAAGGGCAAGGTGCTTGACATCATCAAGACTCAAAATCTGCAGGTTGGGGATAGGATCCTAGCAAAGAACGAGAAGGTTTCCTTCACGGGCATACTGATGCCCAGATCCGAGCTCGACGACGACAGGCACCTAATACTGAAGCTGGACGATGGCTATAACCTCGGTTTAGCCATAGATTCACTCTCTTTGGAGAAACTCCCCCAGGAAGAGGCCAGAGCAGAACAGCCTACCTTCGAGGGAAAGTCAGATCCGAGCCTGCCCAAGGTCTCCATAATAAGCACCGGTGGGACCATAGCCAGCAGGGTCGATTACAAGACTGGCGCGGTCAGCCCGGCGCTGACGGCTATGGACCTCTACCAGCTTGTACCCGAGCTGGGAAAGATGGCCAACATAAGGACGGAGATCCTATACAGCCTCCTCTCGGAGAACATAGAGCCTAAGAACTGGTCATCGATGGTCCGGGCCGTAGTGAGCCACATACGCGACGGGGCCCAGGGCATAGTTATCACCCACGGCACAGACACCATGGGTTACACTGCAGCTGCCCTCAGCTTCGCCCTGAAAGGGCTTCCCGTTCCCGTCGTTCTCGTGGGATCCCAGCGGTCCTCAGACAGGCCTTCATCGGACGCCTACCTGAACCTCAAGGGTGCGGTCCTCACCGCTGCCAAGGCGCCGTTTGCAGAGGTCTGCGTCCTCATGCATGGCAGCAGCAGCGACGGCTGCCTCGTAGCCCACAGGGGTACGAGGGTAAGGAAGCTGCACACGAGCAGGCGCGACGCCTTCGGGTCGGTCAATGCACACCCTCTGGCGAGGGTCGAGGGAGGAAAGATAGAGGTCCTCGGGGAGTACAGGAGGAGGAGGGGCGGTGGAACTTTCGAGGCTAAGGCTACCTTCGACGAGGACGTAGTCCTCATCAAATCCTTCCCGGGTGTGCCCACAGACCTCTTTGACCCCATAATACACAGGGATTTCCATGGCATAGTCCTCGAGGGGACGGGCCTCGGCCATGTTCCATCGAGCATCTTCGGCCAACTCAAGAGGGCGATCGATGGCGGCATGACAGTGGTGATGGCATCCCAGTGCATCTGGGGGAGGGTCAACATGAATGTCTACAGCACTGGCAGGGAGCTGCTCAAGCTCGGCGTCATCCCTGCTGGCGACATGCTCCCCGAGACGGCGCTGGTCAAGCTCATGTGGGTCCTGGGCCAGACCACGGATCCCCCAGAGATCAGGAGATTGTTCCTAGAGAACATGGCGGGCGAGGTCTCAAGGAGGAGCGAGTACACCGAGGAGGAGGAGCTCGAATGAGCGGCCAGATTAAGGTCGGTATCGAGATACACCAGCAGCTCAACACCATGGAGAAGCTCTTCTGCGGCTGCCCGACAGTCCTGAGGGAGGAGGAGCCCCACTACTCGGTGTCCAGGGGACTGAAGATAACCTCAAGCGAGCTCGGCGACCTGGATAGAGCTGCCATGTTTGAGTCCGAGAGGAAGAGGTCCTTCGTCTACCAGGGCTATAGGGACAGCACCTGCCTTGTTGAGCTTGACGAGGAGCCACCCCACGACCTGAACCTAGAGGCGGTCCGCGTAGCCCTGACGGTAGCCAGGCTTCTGAACATGACCCCCGTCGACGAGATACACGTCATGCGCAAGCTGGTCATCGACGGTTCCAATACCACAGGATTCCAGAGAACTACAAAGGTAGCATTCAACGGCTGGCTAGCCGACGGGGATGAGAGGATAGGCATGCAGTCCCTCTGCGTCGAGGAGGACGCAGCGAGGAAGGTCTCGGAGGATGAGGAGAGGATCACCTACAGGCTTGATAGGCTGGGTATCCCGCTGGTCGAGGTCGCGACTGCTCCTGACATTCACAGTGGGGAGCAAGCCGAGCGCGTTGCCTCGGGCATGGGAAGCATCCTCAAGGCAACGGGGATGATAAAGAGGGGGCTGGGCACCATTCGCCAGGACCTGAACATCTCCATAGAAGGGGGAACGAGGGTCGAGGTGAAAGGAGTCCAGGAGCTCGGCCTAATATCCAAGGTGGTGGAGTACGAGGCAGCCAGGCAAAGGGGGCTTCTTCAGCTAAGGGATGAGCTTGCCAAGAGGGGGGCTGGAAAGGTCCCAATGAATATAATTGATGTCACGGAGCTATTCGCCTCCTCGGTGAGTAAGGTCGTGAGGAAGGCTGTGGACTCGGGAGGCAGGGTGAAGGCAGTGCTTCTGCCCGGCTACGGGGGGCTGCTCAAAGCTGAGCTCCAGCCTGGTAGGCGCTTCGGCACCGAGCTCTCGGACAGGGCAAAGGTCTACGGCGGCGTCGGCGGCATCTTCCATACAGACGAGCTTCCTGCTTACGGTATAACCGAGGAGGAGGTGAGGGCGCTGAAGGAGAAGGCGGGCTGCGGGGAGTCCGACTGCGTGGTCTTCGTAGCCACAGACGCCTCGCTGGGCGAGATAGCCCTCGGGGCAGTGGTGGAGAGGGCGATCCAGGCAACCAAGGGCGTCCCGGCCGAGGTCAGGGCTGCAAACGAGGACGGGACTACACGCTTCATGAGACCCATGCCAGGGTCCGCCAGGATGTACCCCGAGACCGATGTCCCCGCAATAGTGGTTGACAAGTCACTCCTCGAGAGCGTCGAGAAGGAGCTTCCAGAGCTGCTGGACACCAAGGCTGACCGCTACGTGAAGGAGTACGGTCTTAGCAGGGACCTCGCCTGCCTCGTCGTGGACTCACCCTACGCAGCCACCTTCGAGGATCTGGTAAAGGCCGACGGCCTGAACCCATCCTTCGTGGCATCGACCTTTGAGTATACATTCAAGATGCTGCGGAGGGAGGGAGTGGACATCGAGTCCTTCAACTCAGGGCAAACCAGGGAGGTCCTCCTGAAGGCTCACAGGGGAGAGGTGGCTAAGGAGGCTATACCAGACATCTTCCGATGGCTCGCCTCGAACAGTGGGAGGTCGGTGGACGATGCTGCCGGAGCGCTCTCGCTGGGAACCGTTGACAGGAGCGCCCTCAGGACCGCCGTGGCAGAGCTTGTCCAGAAGAACCTCGATCTGGTCAAGGAGGAGGGGGATAGGGCGCTGGGCCCCCTTATGGGGGACATGATGAAGAAGTTCAGGGGGAAGGTGGACGGCAAGGTCCTCCACGAGATGCTCAGGGAAGAAATAAAGAAAAGGAGAGAAGCCCAGCCCCCATAGCTTTTTTAATTGTGCTGTCGATATGGATTTTGTCTGGTGTCTAGGGTGTGCGGCATATTCGGGTGCCTCAGCGACATGGCCCCCCAAGCCATCTTTGAAGGGCTGAAAAGGCTGGAGTACCGTGGCTATGACTCGGTCGGTATCGCTGTGATCAGGGGAGAGAAGGTCACCGTCGAGAAGAACAAGGGCCGGATAGCTGACTTTATCACCAGCATTGATGTATCCCAGATTGAGAGCGATGTGGGCATAGGCCACACCAGGTGGGCCACCCACGGCGCACCATGCAAGGAGAACGCCCACCCCTTTATTGACTGCACGGGGACCGTGGCTGTTGTCCACAACGGGGTGCTGGAGAACTTCATGCAGCTCAGGGAAGATCTTCTGAAGAAGGGGCACAAGTTCTCCTCGAACACGGACTCCGAGGTAATCCCCCATATGATTGAGGAGGGGCTCGCATCGGGGCTGTCCCTTAAGGACTCTGTGGTCGGAGCGGCAAATTCTATCAAGGGGTCCATGGGCTGCGTTGTCATAAGCAGTAGGGAGCCCGATAGGATAATCTGCCTAAGGAGGGAGAGCCCCCTTGTCATTGGAATCAGTAAGAAGGGCTCTTTCTGCGCATCGGACATCCCGGCACTTCTCCCCTTCACCAAAAAGGTCATGGTGATGCAGGACGACACTGTTGCAATCCTGAAGAAGGGTAAGATCGAGATGGAGGACCTCTGTGGGCATTTAATAAAGCCTGCGTTCATGATCATAAACTGGAGCCAGAGCGTAGCTGAGAAGGGCGGGTACCCACACTTCATGATCAAGGAGATTGTGGAACAGCCGCTGGCCATAAAAGAGACCCTCAAGATCCCGCTCGATTTTATTGACAGGGCTGCAGGTTTCATGGAGGGGAAGGTCTACCTGACCGGCTCGGGGACATCCTATCATGCCTGCCTCTCGGCGTCATACCAGATGGCAAAGAAGCTGGGCATCGACATCCGTCCCATCCACTCCTCCGAGTTCACCGATGCCGTCTCGGAGATGGAAGGTACCACCGTTGTCGCCGTCTCCCAGTCTGGTGAGACTGCGGACACCCTGAGCGCCATCAAGTATGCGAAGTCCAAGGGCGCCAAGATCCTCGGCATAACCAACACCCTGGGGTCCTCAATCACCATCTTGTCGAATGCCTACATATGCACCCAGAGCGGGCCTGAGATAGGGGTAGCAGCAACCAAGACGTTCCTGACCCAGCTGACGGCTTTGGACATGCTCATGCTCAGGATGGGGCTCAGGAGGGGGAGGCTCAGCGAGGAGGAGTACAGAATTGGAAGGAGACAGCTCGACGGCCTTCCTAAGACCGTGGAGGAGATCCTTGGCAGCTCCGAGAGGATCGAGAGCCTCGCCAGAAAGTACTCCACCAGGAGGGATGTCTTCTTCCTCGCCAGGGGGGCGAATGTCGCAACTGCCATGGAGGGCGCCCTCAAGCTGAAGGAGATAAGCTACATACACGCCGAGGGATACCCAGCCGGAGAGTCCAAACACGGCCCCATATCCCTTGTGGAGCCGGGCTTCCTCTGCGTCTTCGTGGCGCCCAAGGATACTGCCAGGGGGAGGGTAATCGGGAACGTCATGGAGATGAGGGCGAGGGGGGCAAGCATCTTCTCCATAATCACGCGGGGCGACAGCGAGATGGCTCAGGTCTCGGACGACTACTTCGAAATCCCTGAAGTCGCAGACTTCCTCTACCCCATTGTAAGCACGGTGCCGCTACAGCTATTTGCCTACAATGTTGCCATTTTGAAGGGGCTCGATCCTGACAAGCCTCGCAACTTGGCGAAATCGGTCACAGTATTGTGAAAATTCCATCACTGCTGTGACGGTGTTGAAAAAACCTACTTGCTTTTCTTCGTATGCTTCGATGGCTCTTCTTCCTCTTTCTTTTCTGCCTCTGCTGGTGCTTCCTCAGCTGCCTTCTTTGGTTCCTCTGGAATTTCCCACTCCGAGCTAAGCACTTTCCTCAACTGCTCGGTTGCGTCGTCCACAGTTTTGCCTTCGATGACGCTGATGCCGTAAATGCCTGCCACTTTTTTGGCATTATCCTGCAGACCTGGGACGCAGATGATTATTGACTTGGTGGGGAGGGTATCCATGACCTTGGCCGACATGGCGAGGATCGGACCTTCGTTTATCTTAGTTTTTGATATGGCAAGATCTATGGCGACATTCTTGTTGCCTTTAATGCCTATAATGCCGAAGGTATGCTCTATCCCAGACTTGCCTGTTAGTAGGCCCGGCATCGAAGGCGAAAGTTGGAACTCGGTGAGAGCTTGGAAGACGGGCTGGACGATCAATATCCTTGTGGATAGTTCTTCCATGACCTCTTTCTTAAGGACGATGCGGTAAACTCCAGTTATGACAATGTCCTGTATCTCTATCTCCTTGTTGCAATTGCGGCAGACATACTTCACCTTTGGTGTGTCGAACTGCTTCTTACAGGATTGGCAACCGTACCAAATTCCCACGTTTCGGTAATCCTTGCCCTCCTGTTCGAGCACCTTCCCGCAGCCTGGGCATACGAGGCTTCCCTCCTTCTTCTTGAAGCTCGAAAGTAGCGCCATGACACCATCAGCGCTGTGCTCTATGAGGAGTTCCTTGTCGATCTCAGTGGAGCTGCAGAAAGGACAGTTGAAGCGGACGGTTACATTGCCTGTGCCGCAGTTGTTACACTTCAGCACTTGGTCGAAGTAAACCTTCGTGCCGAGACCCAAGGAGATTATCTTGTCCACCATATCCAGGGACTCCTTGGGAGATACGCTTACATTCTTGACTATGTCCGGGTAGTAGTAGCCAGTGCCTGGCTCATAGGCAGGAACAAGTTCACTCTTGTCCTGGCGTATTAGGAATTCAAAGACCGAAATTATCTTTGGATCGTAGGAAATCAAACTGTAGAATGAACCAGGAGTCACATCAGCGCTAGCCAAACTGTATTACACCACACACCTGAGAGTAATCGGCAGTCTGTGTCTTTTTAGTGCTACAGTTATTTAAAATTATTTGGCACCATTAATAAGTGTCAAACAATTTCACTTGGAACTAGTTTGAACTTGGAAAGTTGGGGCAATCAATAGGTTTATTTTTATAGTGAACGAGACCCCTAAAAGGGGGCAATGAAGAAGAACACGGGTTCAGATCTCGAGATGATGAGCCGGGCTAGTCGAGCTCCCCTCTTCTCAGGTCTTAAAAAAAGACTAATAGCTCCTAAAGATACACTTACAGTGGGCGATGATCGGGAGACAAAGCGCGGAACTGTGAAGAAGCCGCTACGGTTGTGAGCCCTTTATAAAATAAGAATGGTGTAGAGGAACCAGCTACTTTGCCACATCTTCCTCTTCACTGGCTTCGTCCTCTTCCTTTGTGACATCCTGCTTCGTAGATTCCACGGCGAGCTCGGCAACGACATCCTCGGCGATCTGGTCCACCACGGGTGCAACGACGAAGACTTCCTTATCGATGTAGTTGTCCTCAATGTACATGTTGTCGAAGGAGATTATGTAGACCGGCACGAAGAAGACGCTGCCGTTGGTAGTCCTCTGCAGGTCGTACTTGGAATAGAGGTCATACTGCTCCTTGGTTATCGGCGACTTTGCTGTGACTGGATACTGGGGGTCCCTGATTACAGTGAAATCTGCGTTGTCCACGGCCCAGAGGTTTAGCGCCTCGATCACGATCTTCTTCACGACTTCTTTCATCTCTCCCTCGGCCCTGGCTTTGGACACCAAGTTTCCTTCCTTGGCCCTGATTACAACAAATTGGGATGACAAGATAAGCACCTCATGCACTCGAAACTGCTTCTGTGAGCATCTTTATACCCTTCTCTATATCTGGCATGCCCTTCTCGTTTACGGGCGTCCTGGTCATAACATGTTTCATGGCCCCACCCTCAAGCTTGAGGAAGACCTGGGGGATGTCGACACCGCCAAATTCGTCCTTCTCGCCATAGTTGATCAGCAGGTCATAGTCCTCCTTCTTAACCTCGACGGGTATGTTCTTGCTTTTAGCTACTGCATCACATATCTCCACGGCATAATGGCTTCCCCTCTCCCAGTCCGCCGTTACAATGACAATGCCTTCGACCTTCATAGATGCCACCTTACGTTTTTTGAGTATTCATCTCTATTAAAAACCCATCGGTCATCAGCCGAACCTTGGCCTCATGGATAGGAGCATTGGCAAATAGGACGGTATGCATGGCTTCCCCCCCAAGCTCTCGCTCACGAAGGCCGCAAGGCCATCAGAGGGGACCTCCACTGCCTCCCCGCCACGAACCCTCACCGATAGGACCCCGGACTTTGCCTCCTTCTCTCCGACAACTATTATGAAGGGGATCCATTCCACCTCGGCGTCCCTGACCTTCTTGGAGACGCTCTCCTCCCTGTCATCAACATCCGCCCTAAGACCTTTCTCAGAGAGCCTCTCGGCTATCCCCTTGGCTAACCCCAAGTAGGTATTATTGACGGGCATCAGCCTTACCTGTATCGGGCTGAGCCAGACTGGCAGTTTTGGCACCTTGCCGCGCTTCTGGTCTATAGCCGCCTGCTCGAGAATTGCCCCCATCCACCTCTCTATGGAACCAAGGGAACTGTGCAGGATTATGCAACCCTTCTTCTGGCCTTTCTCGTCCGTATAGAAGATCCCATAGCGGGCGGCATCCTCTATGTCGAGCTGGACCGTCACGAGCTGGGTGTTGCCGCCTACGGAGTCTATGGATTGGTACTCGTGCTTCAGCACCCAGTAATGCTTCATCTCAGGCAGTACCTCAATGAGGGCGGGCTTCTTCACCACATTGAGGAGAGAGATGAACCACTCCTTGTGCTGCTCGTAGAAGTCTTTGACTACCCTGAATGCCACCGCATACTCGATCTCCATGGAGTTGGTGAGCTTCGTGTACTTCTCGAAGAGGGTCTTGTACTCGGAGGTCCCCTGCTCAAGGTTAAGGCAGAAGCAGTGAAGGTCGGGCATGGTGAAGTTCCTGAGGCGCTTCAGCCCAACGCATTCGCCACTCTGCTCAAGCCTGAAGGAGGGGGAGAGTTCGTAGACTCTAACAGGGAGCTGCTTGTAGCTCATGGTAGCCCCCTTCATCATCCTGAACAGGCCGAAGTCCCCGGCGAACCTGAGGGTGAACTCCCTATTGTCCACCATGAGTCTGTAGTCCTTCTCGCGGAACTTGGAGGCCTGCTCGGCTATGTCAGGCTCATCCATCCTGTAGAGGTAAGGTGTCTCAATCTTGAAGGCGTGCAGGTCCTTGATTGCAATGTCGTAGGCGAACTCCTCCAGGCTGTCCTTCACCACCGTTCCCTTGGGGTAGAACCGGAAGTGGCCAACGTCGGATGCGGGCTCGTAGTCGACGAGCTCAAGCTTCTTCATTATCTTTATGTGACCCGGTGCCTCCCTCTCGGCCTTAATGCCGGCCTCATTCTTGATGAGCTGCAGAAGGGGGGCTTCGATTCCCAGGTTTGAGAAGGACTTCGGTTCGGCGAGATCTATGGAGATCTCCCTACCCTCGGGTGTCAACACTAGGAAGTAGCTTGGCTTTGTGGGCTCGGCGCGCTCCTTAGCTTCATTCTCCTCGGTCTCTGCCATCTCAAGGGTCACAGAGCGGGCGAGCTCACCCAATGGGTGACCCTTGCACTTCAGATCGAAGGACTTGTACCAGCCGAAGGGCGCCCTTACTACCTCGGTGGATCCCCTAAGGGATTCTTCCAGCAGTTGGAGGGTTTTGAGGGCTATTGCCGGCGAAGCCAGGTCTGATGCAAGATGGGAATAGGGGTAAAGGACAATCCTCTCAGCCTTCACCATGTTCGCCTGGTCCATGATCACCTTGGCAGCATGCCCAGCGATCCTCTCTGGCGAGGGCTCATCGCATTTCTCGACCGAGCAGAAAGTCGCCAGGCACTCCTCGATCCTGTGAACCTTTCCAATTCCCTCGATCTTCTCTGGCTCCTTAACCGCTGGTTCGAGGGGAGAATATTCAATAAAATCGGCGTGGATCATCAATAAGCGCATAGGCTTCACCGCTGGTTGCCATAACTAACCGACTGTTTTCTATATAAAATGATCTTACTAAGTTGACAATTTTCAGGATAGTTTGAGAGACGGGAAAATGGCATAGGATAAGTTTTTAAGCCCTGATCTAAAGTCAATTTTGTGATCCATATGGAGGGCTGCTGCGCGAAGTACAACAACACCAGGGAGGAGATGCTCAAGATGAAGTACGAGTTCAGGAGTGAGCAGAAGGAAGCTCTCCAAGCGATAAGGCTCTTCGGGCTTCTAAAGTACAAGCTCGTGGGAATGGCAAGTTAGCTAGTTCAGCGAGAGAAGAACTCCAGTCTTTTTATGCCCACGATCTCATCGAATTCTATCCCCAAGGCTTCGAGAACCTGGCCGAAGGTTGACTCTATGTGCCCCACATATTTGTCCACATCCACCTCGTCTATTCTAGCAAGCTGGACGGGCTTGACTCCTGCACCGCCCTGCACCTTTACGTAGGAGATTATGTCGCCTGGCTTGACCTCCCTGCCCTTGTCCGCGAGCTGCTTAGCCGCCTTGACGTGCTGGGGGGTAGTCTTCTGGTATCCCGAGAGTGACCTCGAGAGCATCACCTTGAAAGTCAACTCGTCAAGGGAGAAGCGCCTGCTCTTGAGGCCGGTGTAACAGTTTTGGACTATCTCTTTAATCTTGACTTTGGCTTTTTCGAAGTCCTGCTCATTCTTCACCTCTTTGAGTACCGCAGTCATCTCGTTGAATGCATTCTTTATGAAGACTGGGGTGTTACGCTTCTTCCCCATAAGGCCCTTTATGTCGACGACGCCGTTGTCCATGACGCCGAGGTAGTTCTTCTTCCTGCCCGAGAAGGTTACGAAGGTATACCTCTTGTCCACCTCGAGGTCTATGCCGAAACTGGCCTCTGCCCAGCTGAGTAGTTCTCCGATCTGTTCTTTGGTCGGCTGATAGAGGAAGATGCTATCGGTGTCGCCATATACGACCCTAAGACCCGATTCGGTTGCTTTGTTGATAGTTTCTGTGATGATATGTCTGCCAATGGCAGTCGTACTATCCGCAAGAGGAAGGCAGTATAGGGGGAAAATTTCAGCTCCGAATACACCGTAGCTAGCGTTTAAGATCACCTTTAGTGCCTGCTGCACTACCTTGTACCAGTCTCGCTCCTCCTTCGTAAGCGAGGGATCCTTGGCCATCACCTTGAACCACTTTACCCGGATTTCCCTGAGGAGGCCAATGAGCAACCCCTCCATGCCAATGACCTTGGTGCAGACCCAATGGTTGGTATCTGGGACAACATTTGACTTGCATGAGGTGTGAGGGCACCTGACTGTTTCGTAGCTGAGGTTCCACTTTGCAATTATACTCGGGTACAGACTAGCAAAATCCAGGACAACGACGTCAAAGTAGACTCGGGACTCGGGCTTGATCACCAGTGCGCCCTGATACTTCTTCCCCTTGATTATAGCCGTTGTGGAGGCCTGCCCCTTCATGGCCTCGATGTCCTTCTGCTTCGGTATGAGGCAGTTCCTTGCCCTATGCTCGGAGAAGAAGAGGCTTCTGATCCAGCGCGAAACCCCCTGCCTTGTTACATCCTCCATGGACTGCCTTGAGATCCTCATTATCATTGTGACCAGGTTCATGATCATGCTGGAGTTCTCTGTCGTCAGCTTCAAGGTGATGAATGAGTCCCTGAAGCAATAAGCGGCGAGGTCAGAGTAGTTCAGCTCATTCACTGTCTTCTCGATCTTGATCTTGCCGATGTTCAGTATAGCAGTCGAGACGGCGTCCAGCGCAACCTCCCTGTAGACATTGCCGAATGCATAGATCTGGATAGCATGGTTGTGGAAGAACTTGTAGAGGTCGAAGTGGACGCCTATGGGGAGGAGCGCGATCTCCCTCCCCATGAGTATGGGAACCTCCTCCTTGCGCATCCCAAGCACCTGAGCACGCCGCCAGAGGTAGTGTAGGTCAAAGTTGTCGCCGTTGAAGGTCAGGAGGATGGGATAGTCCACGATGTAGCGAAAGATCTCCTTTATCAGCGGAAGCTCATCTTCGAAGAATATGACTTGGGCATCTTTTGGAAGCTCTGGGTTCTTTGGTCCGACCTCCACGCCAGTCCTTTTCAGGACTAGGACCTTCTTGAGTCCATCCGATGCTACCAAGGAAGCGCATATGACGGGGTTCCTGCCGACTCTTGGATCGGGTATCCTGTCCAAGGCCTCGGTGGCAACCTCAATGTCCAAGGCTACGCGCCTGTAATCGGGAACGGGGTTGAGAAACATGGGGAACCAACCCTCAAGGGCCTTCATGAACTCTGGTGATGATTTTTTGAAGATTTCCTTTACCGAGCTAGGGGGTATGCCAGAGTCCACCCTCACTAGATCCCCATCCTTTATCCGGTAGGTATAGCCAGGGATCAGACATCTGTCGTAGATGTAGCAGTCGTGGTACCTTATGTTATCCTCCCAGGAGTTCTCGAGAATGTCCCTTAGGTTTCTGCCAACGCCTCCTATGGAGAGAGGATCCTTGGCTACTACCTTGGTCATCCGGATCTTCTTGTCGTGGAGTAGGTCGAGTTTCTCGACTTCCTTTGTAGCCTTCCTGTCGAAGCCCGGATGGGCAACTAAGTTCCTGTCAGCAAGCACTTCACCAATGGAGAGGTCCGTGAGGCAGTAGGGCTGGTGGCCAGTGTTATCATACCAGAAGACGACCTTGCCCGTCTGGTGGTCGTATAGCTTCACCAAGGCTTTGGCCTTTGAGCCGCTGTAGGTGACTGAGAGAAGAGTGCAGGTCCCGGAGTCCTTCGGGGACTCCGCCTCGAATATGGTCCTCTCCACTACTTCGTCCTGCTCAGGTAGTTCCCCCTCAATTTCGACCTCTGTCACGCCAGCCGCTTCGTCCTCGGCGGTCTCTTCTTGGAGGTCGGTAGGTTCGTCTTCACTTGGCAGTAGATCTGCGTCCTTTTTCTTTTGGGGCCCCCCTTCCGATCCTGCTTCACGCTTGGCGCCTTTCTGCTTCTTCTGGTCGGGAAGATACCTATCCAGTCCAGCCATTAGACTGCTTACCTACCTGATTAATGAGGTTTAATAAACAGGTTTTTCAGCCAGAGAACCTCCAGCGCTCTAGGCGTTCCTCTCCCGAATGGGCTTTCTTGAACTTTTTGTAGTGCTCCTCGCAAAGGTAGAGCCTGCTCGAATCGGTGATTTCCAGACCAGCTTTCTTCATGGTGCTCACGTAGGAAGGAGATAGGGATCTTACTGCGGTGTTTTCGCAGCCCTTGACGGAACATTTTTCACCTTTTTTTATCTTGCCCATGATTTGAACCCCAAGCCTAGTATTATATGCTAAAGCTTTAATTTACCTTTAGGAGATTAGACCAACGGGGCCCGTCGTCTAGTCCGGATCAGGACGCAGATCTCGCGGGAATCCGGGAGAGCGCATGCCTGCGGAGCCTGACATCCAGGGTTCAAATCCCTGCGGGCCCGCCATTGAAACTTTTTTCAGAAAAAATTTATAAAAAAGCGGTAGTTCTGTAGCTCTGCTAGTATTTTATAGCTGGAGGGGGGCGGCCAATCCAGCCCATGATCGCAGCCGCTAGGGCAACGGCGAAGATGACGTCAAGCATCACAAAGATTATTAGACCAATATTAATCGCAACGGTATTCATCCCTTGGTTCTGATAGGTGAGGAGAGCAATCACCAGAGCAATGGTCCCGAATGCGCAAATGGTGAAATAGGCAAAGACTCTCCATGTCATCTCAGAGACAGGCATCTTTTACACTTCAGGCATTCTATGATTAGCCGGAGATACTATAAAAAATATCTCATTTTTAGAGGGGTGAGGAAGGGATCCGCCTTGCTGATTGCCCTAGAAGCGGCGGGAGTTAGGAGTGCTATTAAGCCCGATCGATAGAGTTAAGAGAAAATGTGGAAAAAATGAGGAGGAGGTTTCAAGATGGAGGAGAGCCCCTTCGGTCTGTTCAGGAAGGAGTGCATCGCTTTAGTGACAGACGCCCTTAAACAGGAAGGACTGGCAGAGAATGAGATCAGGCTGACGGTGCCGGCGGACCATGCCTACGGGGACCTCAGCTTTTCGACATTCGCACTTGGAAAAAGTGCAGGAAAGGACCCAAGGCTGATAGCTGAAGAGGCTGTTAAGAGGATCGAACCGGTCCAGAAAGAGCTTGTAGGCAAGGTCGAGTCTGCCGGGGGAGGTTACATTAACTTCTTCATCGATTTGACACGTTTTGCGGCACTGACCCTGGGGGTCATCGGGGAGAAGGGAAGGAGTTACGGCTTTTCCACAACCAAGGGAAGTAGAGTGATTGTGGAGCACACGAGCGTGAATCCGGTACACCCCATACACGTGGGCGGGGCGAGGAACGCCGTAATTGGAGACTGCCTTTCTCGGATACTCAGGGCGGCAGGGAGGGAAGTGAAGGCACACTTCTACATCGATGACGTCGGCCTTCAGGTGGCCCAGGCAAGCTACGGTTTGGGGATAGCTGGCTCTACTCAGGCGGAGGGAAAGAGCGACCATTTCATAGGTTTCATCTATGCCTCGACCAGTTGCGCCATGAACATTAAGAGGCTGAAAGGTGAGGTAGATGAACTGAAAGCAGGCTGCAGAGACCAGGAAGCAAGGGAGAAGATCAAGGAGCTCGATGACTGGATCGGGGCAGCGGCGGACCTGAGGGCGAAGAATGGGGAACTCTTTGACAGGATATCCGACGGCATAGGTGCCGTTCAGGATCCCGATTCAGAGGTGAATAGGCTCCTCAAAAGGTATGAGGAGGAGGATAAGAAGGCGGTCAAACTGATAAGGGGGCTTTCGGAGCTTGCCCTTGCGGGTTTCAGGGAGACACTGGACAGGGTGGGCATCAGTTTTGACAGCTGGGATTGGGAGAGCGAGATTACCTCATGGAGTGGCAGTGCCGAGAAGGTGGTTGATAGGCTTGCCAAGACCGAGTATGTGGAGGTAGAGAAGGGCACCTACGTACTGGACTCGGAGCTTGTGGCTAACAGGCTGAAGCTCAAGGAGAAGTATGGGATAAAGACCGAGGTCCCGCCACTGACGCTAAAAAGATCGGACGGGACGACGCTATATACGACTAGGGACATCGCCTATACCCTATGGAAGTTCGAGAGGGCCTATGACGTCATAAATGTAATATCCATCGAGCAGAAGTTGCCACAACTCCAGCTCAAGCTGGCCCTCTATGCCCTTGGGGAAGGCAGGCTGGCAGAGAGGCTCGTCCACTTCAGCTACGAGCTGGTCCACCTCCCAGGGTACAAGATGTCAGGCAGGAGGGGGAGGTTCATAGCCTTCGACGATGTTCTGAGTGAGGGCGTTGAGAGGGCCTTCAGGGAAGTCACCGAGAGGTCACCGCTCCTCGATGAAGAGGAGAGGAGAAGGATAGCGGAGATCGTGGGCATAGGCTCGGTGAGGTACGCGATGATCGCTGTCGCCTCAAACAAGCCGATAACCTTCACCTGGGACAGGGTTCTAAACTTTGAGCAGAACAGTGCCCCTTTCATTCAGTATGCGCACGCCAGAGCATGCAATATACTGGCAAAGGCCGGGAGTGAACTGGCAAAATGCGGTCCACCAGATTATACAGGTGTCCAATCGAATTACGAGAAAGACCTCATGGTGATGCTTAGTATCTTCCCGGAAGTTGTCTCGGATGCTGCCAAGACCCTAAGGCCTGAGATGGTGGCCGAGTTTGCGAACAACCTTGCATCGAAGTTCAATCTCTTCTATGACAACATCCCTGTGCTCAAGGCTGAGGGGGGGACCAAGGCTGCAAGGCTCAAACTCGTCGAATCCACCAAGCTTGTCATTGCCAATGCTCTCGCCCTAATCGGGATAGAAGCGCCATCAAGAATGTAGGGAGGGAAGAGTTTGAGCTACCACGTGTTCCACCACGACGAGGCTGAGAGGAGAATGTGGCAGAACCCAGAGCAGATCCTTGCAGAGATCGGGCTGAAGGATGGCGACACATTTGTAGATGTAGGCTGCGGCGAGGGGTTCTTTGCCATCCCAGCTGCCAAGATAGTTGGGGGGAGTGGAAGGGTCTACTGCGTTGATGTTCATGGACGGTCGGTCGAGAAGGTGAAGCAGAGGGCGAAGGCTGAAGGGTTAAACAATACCGTGGCCAAAGTTGGAAGGGCGGAGGATACGATCTTTTGCGAAGGTTGCGCAGATATAGTATTCTTCGGAATAGACCTGCATGATTTCGAGGATGCCCCAAAAGTTTTGGCGAATGCCAGAAGGATGCTGAAACCTATAGGAAAGCTTGTTGATTTGGACTGGAAGAGGAAACTTATGAGCAAGGGTCCCCCCTTCCACATAAGGTTCAGCGAAGAAAAGGCTGTCGGGCTGATTAGAGAGGCTGGTTTTGAGGTACAGTCAGTTAAGGATTCAGGTAAATACCATTATCTTGTTGTAGCTAGGCCAAAAGAAATTACACATTGAAATTTACTCCCCCCATTTTAATAAAATAATTCCAAAGGCGGTAGATGGCAGACGTTAGACGTTAGAATGCAGATGGTAGAGTAGTATCCTATATACTAAGTACTTTAGTTGGTGCATCGACCATCAATCGCAGTCGGTCTGATGTCACCCCCTGCGGCGGCAAGTTGTTTGAAGTTGGGAAGATGTGCAAAAAGAGAAGAAAACGAGAGAGAGAGAGAGAGAGAGAGAGAAATCTATTCTTTTTAACGTCGAGAGGGCAAGGGAGGAGAAAAATCGAGGCGATACAAATTCCAATGTAGACGCTTAAACATGGCTATGTTGGGAATTACGAGGACTATGTGAAGGCATGAGAAAGGAATACTTGGGTTACGGTCTGTGAGTGTATGGTCTTGTCGGGGGGCAATGTAGAAAGGTATTAACAGCACAGCTCAGCAATTGCATCTTCTGTTTAAGTATTTTGATACCCTATGACAGCCAAGGCGAACGCACAGCATATTTTTTGAATCATAAAGATGTTTGCCGAGGACTTATACTCAAAGTGGTGCAGATAGGTAAGGGTGGATAAATTAAAGATGGTGGAGGAGACTTGAATACCGTTTAAGTCTAAGGAAGAAAAACGAAAATAGAATAAAGCATACCGCCGAGCACATCTAAAAGAACGAAGAGAATCTAAAAAAATATGGTATTGGGAAAAGGACGGGCGTTTGAGGCAGAGAATAGCTAATAAAAAAATTTTATTGGTTGCATAGAGACGTCTTGTTGCAACAAAAGAAAGAATATGATTCAGCGCACAAAGAACAGAGAAGAGAAAACATAAGAAAATATCGTGAAAGAAGAAAGCTTTGTACTAAATGATAGAGTTTCATTTGTTAGTTATCTTCATGATATTATCAATCAGCTCAGAGTTCATTAGCACATCCTATCACCTAGCATCAAAACTGAGCGCTTGGTCGCCAACGTGCTGTTATCTTAAAAGCCCCTTTGTTTTACTATAACACACTAAAACAAAAACATGGGGAAATAATATGCGAACAAGTAGTTTGAAAAGAAACAGAAAAGGTGTCTCGCCAATCATCGCCACCCTGCTTCTAATTGTCATCGCAGTCGCTGCGGCCGTCGTAACCTATGCATTCGTTTCTGGCTTCATCGGAAAAACGACATCCAGTGCCACGGGCACTTCAGGTTCAATGTCAATGGATTCGTACGCGGTAGGTAGTGCAGGTGCTGGTACTAACAATATAGTCACAATGTACATGAGAAATACAGGTTCAACAACTCTTACAATAGCTAGTGCATATGTCAATGGTGTCGCTGCAACTGTCGCTGCCGGGACTGGTGGAAGTTTGACTATAACTCCTGGCACTGTGGAGCCAATCGTTGTTACTGTTCCTAATGCTGGTTTAGACTTTAGCGCTACTTCAGAGACTGTGCAGGTTGTAGCAAGCGGTGGGACTCCTTTCTCAGCGTCAATCGTTCTGGGCGGGTCTTAAGTAATCCCTTTTTCTTTTTCTATTTTTTATTTTTTTAAAACCTAACAGTCAATGCTTTCTCGAACATATGGATCAGCAAATTGAATACGTAGACGTAGAAGCCATAATTTAGCATATAAAGAATACCAAAGGGAATATCAGAAAAATTATTATTTAATACATAAAAATGCCATATTACAACGTCAAAAGGAATATGATTCAGCGCACAAAGAACAGAGAAGAGAAAACATAAGAAAATATCGTGAAAGAAGAAAGCTTTGTACTAAATGATAGAGTTTCATTTGTTAGTTATCTTCATGATATTATCAATCAGCTCAGAGTTCATTAGCACATCCTATCACCTAGCATCAAAACTGAGCGCTTGGTCGCCAACGTGCTGTTATCTTAAAAGCCCCTTTGTTTTACTATAACACACTAAAACAAAAACATGGGGAAATAATATGCGAACAAGTAGTTTGAAAAGAAACAGAAAAGGTGTCTCGCCAATCATCGCCACCCTGCTTCTAATTGTCATCGCAGTCGCTGCGGCCGTCGTAACCTATGCATTCGTTTCTGGCTTCATCGGAAAAACGACATCCACTGCCACGGGCACTACGGGTTCAATGTCATTGGATTCGTACGCGGTAGCTACAGGTGGTGGATCAGTCAATATGTACATAAGAGATACAGGTACAACAGCCCTATCAATAACTACTGCCTATGTCAATGGTGTTAATGCAACTATCGCAAATGGACCTGTGGCCATAAATCCTGGTACTGTGGAGCTAGTCACTGTTAATGCTCCTACTAATTTAACCTTTAGCACTACTTCAGAGACTGTGCAGCTTGTAGCAAGCGACGGCACTCCTTTCTCAGCGTCAATCGTTCTTGGCGGGTCTTAAGTAACCCCCTTTTTCTTTTTTTTATTTTTTCTTCTCTTCTGCCCCCTTTTATTTTAAAAATTGAGGGAGAGGCGGTATGACTTCTAACCCCTAACGTCTATTTGTCTTTAGTTTTAAAAAGGGGAGGAGTAAAAATTACTTGAATCAATGGATCACTTTGAGCCGCCTTTCCATAGAAATAATGGATTGGAGGCCATACTCAATCTGGAAAAATAAAAGAAAGATTAACCAAACCTTTCAGCCTCTAGGTAACGCCATTTTTTTGCGATCCTTTGTTGCCCTAGGCCTCAGTCTGAACCTTTTGTGGTGGACGGGGCAGTATTTCCCTGCCTCATCCGGATACCATAGGTGGCAAAGTTTGCACCATTTCCTGCCCAATATATAACCAAAACCTATTCCACCATCAATCAACATTTTTAATCATTTAGCTTTAGGTATTGGTCCTATTTATTGACTCCACAAGACTTACCTTGTAAGATATCTCCTGGACAGCATAATGCCTATCACTACAATATAGTTTTTTATGCAATAAACTAAGACTTGTAAAAGCTGGTCCGGAGGTCGGTTTTGGGCCAGGTGGATGGAGCACCTACACAGTTGTTTAGTATCCAGCGATGTCAACGGTCCTTCTTCCTGCTGCTTCTCTTTGGTTTGCGTCCTCCACTCTTCCTCTTGCTTCCTGGTCCACCAGCCACATCCCCCAACAGCGCCTGAGCCAAGGGGCGGGCGTTGTATCTCATGAACTTCTGCGCTGGCAGCCAAGTCCCTCTCGATTATGGCATGCATCATCGAGTCGAAGGCAATGACCTTGGCCTTGTCTGCTCCGGTCGCGTAGGGATGCACGAGGACGTCGATGATCCTGTTCATCTGCCCCTTGGTCAGGGGATCCCGGCGTGCCTTTGTCATCCACTACCCTTCTCGGATGATTTGGCTCCTGCACCGCTTGGAGCGGAGGATCCAGCCTGCCCAGTGCTGGCCGAGCCTGCAGTAGCCTTCTCTGCCTGAGCAAACATCTCCTCTAATAATTCAGCCATCTGCTCATGGGATATGGCGATTGGTTCCTTTTGAACTGGCTGTGGCTGCGCTGGCCGGGTGAGCTTCCACTTCTCAATGTGTTGCGCCAACTCAATCTCGGATATGGGCTCGCCGGTCTCGTAGATCCTCATTATCTTCAGCTGCAGCTCGAGTATGTTTATGTAGGATTGGGCATACTCGTTTGCCTTCGAGTACTCGCCCTTGCGCATGAGCTCGATCCATGTCGGGACTATGTCTTCAGCATAGTGGGCCGCCAAGAGTATGCGTGCTGCTTTGTAGAATTCGGTGTGGTCAGGCTTCGTCTGTTCGGTTCCGCCCAGAGGCAAAACCTCGGGTGCATGACCACTTGGTGACGATGCCTCCCCTTTGCCAGGAATCTTCTCGAGGGAGCTCTCGAAGAGCCTGTTCGCTGCCCCAGCATCGAGGCTGCGCCTCATAGTCTTGTTGAATTTGCTGACATAGTAGCCGACCGTGCTCCGCTTCTCACCCAGGATTCTGGTTATGCTATCGATCGAGTTACCGGCATCCCACAGCTCGAAGATCCTCTGCGACCTCTCTGGGTTCTTCCTTATGCGATTATTGTCACCGCCCACAACCACAACCATTCCATCCAAAGAATATTGTACTTAGACTGTACTCAATTGGACTATACTAGTCAATTAGACTATATAAGCTCAAGTACAAATTTCCATGATTGGACAGAAAGTCTAGGTACAAATTAACTAGCCAATTCCATATGCTAATGGACGCCCAACATCTAGTCTAAATTGTACAATATCCTGTAGACCGTAAAGCGACGCCTGAACCAATCCTCATATGATTCCACGCTCATTTTACACAGTGCCAATGCAAACGCACCCATCTTGAAAATCGGATCATTGAATGTGCTGGCTGAGTCGATGCTGCTCTTTATGGCGGAGAATGAATCTTCTGCCATCTTGAACGTCTCCGAGGGTATCTTCTTGTAGTCGGAGACATCTTTATTCAGTCGATCGTTCTGAAACGTCAGTAGTTGGTTCTGATTCGTCAGTTGATCGTTCTGACTCTCCAATTGAGCCATAGATTGCTGTATCAGGATCAGAAGATGCATATCCATAGGCCAAGGGTATTTTGAGTCCTTGAACTTGGATGATCCACTGCTCTGATAGAACTTTTGTATGTCTTCCCTTGTAGCGTAGCGCATAATGCTTGAGATGAATTTTTCATACATCATTCTCTCGATAGGCAAAACATTCTTCAGCCAATTGAGGTATTTGATGCCCTGCGGGGAGAAGGAGTATGTGTACTCGAAACCCTTGTTGCAAAACTTGGGTTTCTTGAAGTTCAGGAGGTTGATCACGCAGGGGCGCATCCTCTTCTCCCTATTGAGGAATCCCATATCATAGAGTCTGTGCAGCTCATTCGATGCTCGCTTGATATTCATGTCCAGCATGAAACCTGCACTTTTTGAGTTAAAAGAACCCCCTGGGCCAAACTCCTTCTCAAGTTGCAGGAGTTGATCTCGGTAATTCAAAGTTCGTCACCATATTGTGGTGACGAATTATTCCTAAAAAGGTTTAGTCCAGGTACACCCAATTTAAGAGACCCACAACCCCAAAAAAGGAAAGCGACCTCATCGGTCTTTTCCATCGCTACGGTTTTTATTTTATGCCACTGAGTCCTAGGGGTGTTTAAATAAAAGTACCCATACCCAAATAGAGGCGGGTCCGGAGGGATTTGAACCCTCGACCACCGGCTTTCTCCGTTGCCTCCGGAGGCCAGCGCCCTAATCCAGACTGGGCCACGGACCCCTTTGCACTATTAGTAAAAAGCTCTATGAAAGATTAACGTAGGTACAGGAACAACGCGGCGAAGATCACGATCACCACGACCACATAGGCTATAAGAAACTTCCGCATCCTGTTGGACCGTCCAATTTTAGACTGCTCCTTCTCAAACGCTGGTTTGCACTTGAGGCAGTAACTCCTTCCTTGGACCTCTATCATCCTACCGCAGTACAGGCAGTGCCTGTGAGGGAATATGCGGGGTTTCCTTGGCTTCTCTGTCTCCGACACCCAGTTTCAGCTCCAGCATCAATTCAGGCTTGCTGTGTTCTGAGCAATTTCCTTCAGCCGGTTTATCCGCTTCGAGGTCAATGGATGGGTGGAGAAGAGCTCCAATAGGGCATCCCCACGGAAGGGGTTGACAATCCATAGAGGGCTCGTCGTGGGATTGGCTTTCATTTTTACGCCGCTCCTCGCGGTCCGCTCTATCTTTTCGAGGGCACTTGCAAGAGCCAGAGGCTTCCTGCTGAGCATCGCCCCTTCCCTGTCCGCGCCGTACTCCCTGTCCCTCGATATTGCCGTCTGTATGAATAAGGCACCTAAGGGTGCCAATAGGCTTACTACCAGCGTAAGGATGCCTGCATTGCGGTTCTTGCTACTACCGAAGAGAGCGCCGAATCTGCCCGCCAGTGCCAAGTAGCTTATGGCGGCAGCTATGGTGGCGGCGATTGAGGCGATCAGTATGTCCTTGTGCTTTACATGGGATATTTCATGGCTGAGGACTGCTTCAAGCTCGTTCTCATTGACAATTCCCATCAATCCCGTTGTTACTGCAACCACCGAGTTGTTTGGTCCTCTGCCGGTGGCGAAGGCATTGGGTGCGGGTGAATTGATTATGGCAACCTTTGGCTCAGGTAGTCCGGCGCTGACTGCAAGCGAAGAGACTATGCGGTGGAGTGTAGGCTGCTCGCTCTCGCTGACTATCTTTGCGTGGGACATGGAGAGCGCTATCTTGTCGCTGAAGAAATACGAGACGCAATTCAGGGCCACTGCAACGGCCAGCGCCCCCAGGGCCCAAAGCTCAGGGTCCCCGAAGAAGAGACCGATGACATAGCCCACCGCCACGAACAGGACGGAGAGGACTGCCATCATCAGAACAAGCCTGATCATTCAAAAACCTCATAGAGGACATGCCGAATTTCGCTTATAAAAATATCGCATTGATTTAGTCTTCTTCGCCACCTACTTCAGCGTAGTAGTACTCATTGATCTCCTTTTGGTACCTGTCCAGCCACGAGCCCTTCTTGTTCACCCTGGGCCTGCTAGTATCTGGGTCACGCCTGAAGGTTATGCCCAGTCCCTTGAGGAACTGGTTCATGCCCTTCCTGAGGCCCTGGGGCGGATGGGCTACGCCTGACTTGCCAGGCTCCCCGGAAAAGACCATCACGCTGTCGGCAAGGAGGTCGTTGGCTACTATGTCGTGCTCGACCACGAAGGCTGCGGAGCCGGTCTTCTCTGCCACCCTACGCACGGACTTTGAGACTGCTAGCCTATGTTCAACGTCCAGGTGGGCAGTGGGTTCGTCCAGCAGGTAGATCTTTGCTTCACGGGAAAGGCATGTGGCTACGGCTATCCTCTGGAGCTCACCGCCGCTGAGCGAGTTGGCTGGCCTGTCCAGCAGGGGCGCCACGTCGAGGGGGGTGTATATCTCCTCGTTGTGCCAAGGGTCCCCAAGGAGTGCAGGGCTTATGGAGTTCAGTATCTCCCGCAGAGATCTGTCCGTATTGGGGACTACGTACTGGGGCTTGTAGCTCACTTTGATCCTACTCTCAATGATTTTGCCCGTGGTCGGCTCGGTGATGCCGGCTATTACATTTATGAAGGTCGTCTTGCCTGTTCCGTTGGCACCAACTATCCCCACCACCTCACCCCTGTGGATCTCGCCTGTCTTCACTTTGAGTGTAAAGTCGCCAAGCACCTTCGTGAAGTTGGGCCACTTGAGTAGCATATCCTCGGATCTCCACTCGGTAGGGGCGGGCGAAAGGTGGAACTTTATGGCGTAGGGCCTGAAGCGAACGTTCTCGTCAGGGATGTAACCGTTGATGTAGATATTGATGCCTACGCGGACGCCGTGGGGCTTGGAGACGATGCCGTAGACACCGGGGTTGCCATAGAAGAGTGCTATCTGGTCAGATATGTAGTCGAGCACTGCCAGATCGTGCTCTGCTACCATGACGTACTTCGAAGCCTTTGCAAGACTCTGAACCAAAGCTGCCATGCGCATCCTCTGATACACATCGAGGTAGCTGGATGGTTCGTCAAAGATGTAGACGTTGGCCTCCCTCAGGGCAACCGCGGCGATGGCCATCCTCTGGAGTTCACCGCCGCTGAGTGAGTGGATGTCTTTGTCCCATATGGCACCCAGCGAGAGCATGTCGGAGACCTCGTCGATGGCCCTCCTCTCATCTATCTTAGAGAGGATCTCACAGACGGTGCCGGTTATCCTCTTTGGCGCTTCATCAACGTACTGGGGCTTGGTAACCACATGCAGCCTATTCTCCGAGAGCTTTCTGAAGTACTCATGGAGCTCCGATCCCCTGTAGAACTTTAGAATTGATTTCCAGTCGGGAGGGGCATCGTAGAGGCCTAGGTTGGGCATGATCTCCCCGCTCAGAATCTTCAACGAGGTGGACTTGCCGGCTCCGTTTGGCCCTAGGAGGCCGACGACCAGCCCTTCCCTTGGAACTGGGAGGCGATAGAGCTTGAAGGTGTTCGGACCATATCTATGGACGCAGAGCTCCTCGAGTTCGTCAGGAAGGTTGACCACCTTAAGAGCGCGGTAGGGGCACTTCTTTACGCATATGGCGCAGCCGGTGCATAGGGTTTCAGCAATTATTGGAACGGCCATGGATGGATCATACTTGATGGCCTCGGTGCCTGTCCTCACAATGGGGCAGAAGCGTATGCACTCTTTGCTGCAGTCACCGGGTTTGCAAAAATCCGCATCCAGTACTACTATCCTAACCACTTTCATCACCCGGCAGAGGGGGCCTTATTCTATCTCATTCTCTTCGGACGAGCCTTCCTCTTCCCCGCCCTCTTCCTGGAAATTCTCAAGGAAGACCTCGTAGTAATCGGCCATGAGCTCGCGTTCCTCTTCGGTCTTTTTCTTCCCCTTCTTGATCAGTGGCTCCTCCACCACCAGCGTCTTCCTTCTCTTCCCCTCATCCACGGGTTGGACGATCCTGTAGCCCTTGGACTCGCTGGCAGGCTTCTCGTAGCTGCAGTTCCTGCAAAGCAGGAATATCTTTCCTTCCTTCTTTGTTGGTATGAGTAGCTTGCCGCACTTGGGACAAAATTCCACTAGTTTACCCCCGACAGGTATAGAGGAACTATTACCATTCTTCTTCTTCCTCGAAATCGTCTTCGTCCTCGGGCCACTCTTCCTCGTCCTCATCCTCCGGCCATTCCTCTTCCTCATCTGTCCAGTCTTCGTCTTCTTCTTGCCCAAGATAGAACATAATGGCATTTTTCCTCCAGAAGAGCGATCGGATAACGGTATGATTGGGATATTTAAGGCTACCGATGACTATGGTATTACAGGCAGGACTGGTCAGTGCAATGAGGATCAAGATCACCCCATGCGATGCCGAAAGTATACGGCGTGTGGGGGAGGTTGTGAGAAAGGGAGGTGTGATCATATTCCCAACAGACACCGTTTACGGTATCGGTGGTGACCCATTTAACGCCGCGGTCGTGAGAAGGATATTCGAGATGAAGATGAGGGAGGAGAAACCAATGCCTGTTCTCGTCTCAGGTCTAGAAGATGCCAGAAGACTCGTTGATGTGGACAGGTTGACACTCGCATTGATGGAGAGATTCTGGCCAGGCGCTCTCACCGTGGTTTCGAGGGTGAAGGAAGGCCTCCCGCTGCAGCTCACTGCCAATAGCGGTAAGCTCGGTGTGAGGATGCCCCAACATGAACTGGCACTGAAGATAATCGAGGCATCGGGAGGGGCGCTGATTGGAACCAGTGCAAACGTATCGGGAGCGCAGCCAGCCAAGACCGTTGGGGAGCTTGATCCGCGGCTGGTGCGTGGAGCAGACGTAATTGTAGAGGGAGGGGACTCGACATTGGGGGTCTCCTCCACTGTTGTCGAGGTTACCCTAAAGCGCGCTGGCCCAGAAGTGAGGATCTTGAGGGAGGGGGCGATCAGAACCGAAGTTATTAGGGAGAGCCTTCTCAAGGCAGGCATGAGGGGGGTAAGACTTGCATAGTTTCAACCTAGTGGTCACGACTCAGAGGGGCAATGAGAGGGCCTGTATAAGGGAGGTCGCCATGCTCGTTGAGGAAGCAGGAGGGCCCGAGGTCAGGCTGAGTAAGACCTGGTATCCAGGCCTTATCGTAGGCACGGTAGATGGCGACCCAGTCGAGCTGGTAAGGAAGATCAGACCTCGGGTGGAGGAGGACCCTTGGGACTTGAGGTTCATGCTCAAGCTCGTTCCTGTCCAGAAAAGCGTGCAAGCCGATATTGAAAAGATAAAAGAGGCTGTCGGGGAGCTCTCTGGAGCAATACCAGCCGAGTCCAGCTTCAAGATTTCCGTTAATAAGAGGGGATCGGATCTAAGGACGGCGGAGATAATCAAGGAGGCTGCTTCTAAGGTTGTGAGGAAGGTTGACTTGGATAGGCCCGACAGGATAGTCCAGATTGAAATCATCGATGACGTTGCGGGTATCTCGGTTTTGCGCGAGGACGAGATACTGTCAGTAACAAAGCTGCAGGAGAAGGCTATGGACGTTTAACGATAGACCTCTGAGATGGCCACTCTCTCCATAACCAAGGACTGGAGAGCTTTAAGGGTAGAGCCAAAGAGGGGCTCGACGGCAGAGATCTCTTCTTTTGATATCCCAAATTTTTCAATTATGGTTGCGACCTTGTCGCCAGTCAGCTCTACCAATGTGTTATCCGTTGTTCCGATCTTTCCAAGCTTGTTGGAAAGTGCGGCTAGCTTTGATGGTGAGGAGGAGAGGGCGATCACGACCCAGCCCTTCGAGTGAGCTGTTACCCCAAAGCCTGCTATGGCTTCTTTGATCTGTCTCTTACCTGAGGCATAGAGCAGCACCTCAGTTGCAGGAGTATGCGATGTGTTTCTCTTCTCCGACCAAGCTCTGGCAGCAAGCAGAGCTGCTGTGGCAACGTGCTCTTGCCCTGCAACTGATTTTGCGTCAAGCAGCTGGGCGCTCACGCCCGGAAGGGACGAGATGGCCTTGATTGCTTCCAGAAATGCCCCAGGGTCCTTAGGCCTTATCCCTGCGATTAACAGGTGCCTGAACTCGAAACCTTCTCCCAGATCGAGGACAGGCATTACACTTTTCTCTCCAAATTTCTCCCGTTCAGATACCTTTCGACAAGGTCCACCGATATACCTGTTGAAACCAGCCTCTGCTTCAGGTCTGAGGGATCGGTTGTCTCGGCCTTCCAAATAGCGATGAGGTGCTCAAGGGTCTCCCTTATCTCCCAGGGATAAACCACCCAATTGTCGGTGACGCTGACGTAGTATTCGGGGATTATCTTGGACCATGGTTTGAGATGAATCGTTGCGATCCTTATGGATCGCGCTCCTTGATCCATAATGTGCCGCTTCGCAAGCGTAAGACTCTCGCCTGTATCGGCAACGTCATCGGCCACCAGCACCAACTTGCCCTTCGGAGACTCGGATATGGGCTGGGTTATCTTCGGGGTTCTGCCCTTATCGTCTACACCCTTATAGAATTCGATCTTAATCGAGGCAAGATCCTGGACGTTGAGCAGGTCAGATAGGATACGCCCAACCACCCAGCCACCCCGGGCTATTCCGACGATCATTTCTGGGGAATAGTCGCTTCCATTGATCTTGTCCGCAAGGGTGAGCAGGGAGCTCTGTATGTCGTCCCAAGTAACTGCAAGGATCTTCATAGTAAGTACCCACCTAACCGCCGTGTACCGACGGCAGGAACGTGACCTCGTCCCCATCTTTGAGATTGGTCCCCATCCCACCTGTAAGTGAGGATTCGACATCGTTAATAAATGTGATTACATCGGGCCGGATCACGCCATTGGCAAAGAGCCTCGACTTGAGCATGTCGCTCTCAGAATGCTCCAAGTGGGCCATGAGGTCTGCCAGGGTCTTGCCGTTCAGGTTCACTTTCTTTTCTGGAGCATCGGATAAACCCTTTAGGACTGCAAGATACCTAACCTTTATCGCAATCCCCAGAGTCATGACCCCCTGCAAAGCTTCCTAGTTCAAAGATATAAACCTCCTCCTCATAGCGCCTCCCGTTAACAACGGATCCAGAAGGAAGGGCCCTCAATGTTCCTCGAGAGATCAGCTCCTTGAGTTTCGTCTCCGAGCATTGTGGGTCTTGGTAAAGCCATTCCAGCGGTACGTTGAGCCCTATTGGGCGGGAGTTAATTATATGCCTCGAAGACTTCAGCGGGAAGAGCCTACCTGTTGTCCCAGCCAAAATCACCTCAGCTTTCCTAATGGGGGGCGAGGCCAGTATCGCGGCTATCGCACCAGCTTCCAGTTTCTCCATTGCGTCATTCTCAGTGGCATAGGTAAGCTTGTGACCCTGGCCCCTTAGCCCCTGCTCGAAGAACGAAAGCAGGTGATAAGCCTCGAATATATCGAAGTTCTCTGAGATGGTAGCGTACGAGGAATCCTCGTACACCATTGCAAAGAGCGCCTTCCTCTCCCTTACGGCCCTGAGCCCTTCTAGCTTCGAGATCTTCCCTCCGCAGATAAAGCTTGATAGGTTCAGGTCTGGCACCTTGTCTAAACACCTGTACCAACAACCGATGCCAACTTGGTCGGAGTTGTAGTCATATATGGCGACAGGCACCGATTTGCAACCCAAGCGTGCCAACGCCCAGTAGCGGTGTGTGCCATCTAGGATTACAAAGCTGTCAGAACTGACGAGGAGGGGATCATGCACAGCCTTCTCAGTCAAGAGTGAGTTTGTTATCTTGAGAAGGATCTGGGGGTCGTACTCCTCGTGCGGATGGATCTCCTCCAGCGGCAGCATGGTTATAATTGATGAAGGGTATGGCGAAGGCATAGTCAGCTCTCCATCATTATCTTTGGTGGTCAGTGGAGGTGCCGGTTCTTCATCGTCTCCTCAGTGCAGGTCAACCACTTCATTCCAAACTCTCCTTTAATTAAGGCGGTATAAAAAATACTACCTACAATAAGCCAAAAAAACACTCGGGGAGAGTTTAAAATTAAGCCTTGGTTGCAGGATCTTCACTTTTTTCTTCCTTTTTCTCTTCAGCCTTCTCTTCGACAGGCTCTTCTGTTACTTCCTCATCTTCGGCTTCTTCATCGGTCTCTGCTTCAGCTTTTTCCTCGGAATCAGCTATAGATCCAACCTCTGCTTTGTCCACCGCAGTAGTTTCGGCAGGGGTTTCTCCCGCTGCCTCGGAAGGCGCATTCTCTTGGGTTGCGCCCTCCATGACAGGAGCTTCCGCAGACTGTTGTGAAGCCAACTCTGCCTCTTCAAGTTTTAGGGCTTCTTCCCTCGTCTTCTGGGATACCAGGAGCCTACTTACATAGCCAGCGACCCTATTGTTGAGGTGCTTGCTGCGGATGTCAGTATACTGATAAATTAGCTTCTTGTTAACTTCAAAGTCAGTTGAAAATGCGGTCGGATACCTTCTCACTAGCTCACAGGATACGCTTTTTACCTTGCCAATACGAACTTTTCCCAAATCGTTCACCGATACCACTCACCCGATGCAAACACAGCAATTTAAAATTTGTGATGTAATTGTAGGCATGAAGGATGTTGCCATTCATGGGGAAGGATTTTATAGTGTATTCAACAAGTCTCTAACGACGATTACCATGACTGATATAGCAATCTCACCTATTGACAGGATTATGAGGAAAGCTGGCGCTGAGAGGGTAAGCGAGGAGGCTGCAGAAGCCCTGAGAGAGATAGTGGAGACCCTGGCGCTAGAGGTCTCTAGAGAGTCCATCGCCCTCGCGAAGCACGCAGGCAGAAAGACAGTTAATTCTGAAGACGTCAAGATGGCAAGCCGGAAGCTAATTGCACTCACCAAGCTCGGCGTTTGATCCTGTGACAGCGAAAAAGCTCCAGGCCCCCTTCTATGTCATCCCATAGAAATGAATATATAGAAGTGTAAAAGTTTTCTCTGTGAACATTTAGGTGATGGATTCTATGGCTAATGCAAATCTTGGCGGAGTTCCAGTTCTAATTTTGAAGGAAGGAACCCAGCGGACGCAGGGTAAAGATGCCCAAAGGGTCAACATGATGGCAGCCAGGGCGGTATCGGAGGCTGTGAGAACTACATTGGGTCCCAAGGGCATGGACAAAATGCTCGTGGACACCCTAGGTGACGTCACAATAACCAACGACGGTGCCACCATACTCGGAGAGATCGAGTTACAGCACCCCGCTGCGAAGATGATGGTTGAGGTCGCTAAGACACAGGACGAGGAAGTGGGCGACGGAACGACCACATCTGTAGTCCTGGCTGGGGAGCTTCTTAAGAGGGCAGAGGACCTGGTGGAGAAGAACATCCACCCCACTCTGATTGTCCAAGGCTACAAGAAGGCCACGGACAAGACCATAGAGGTGCTCTCGAAGATAGCAATTCCAGTTCCTTTTGAGGACGACAAGATGCTCCAGAAGATCGCATACACCGCAATGAACAGCAAAGCTTCGGCTGGTGTCCAGGACTTCTTTGGCAACATCGCAGTTAAGGCGGTAAAGCAGGTCACAGACAGGAGGGGAGAAGGGTACGTGGCGGACATCGATTACATACAGGTTGTCAAGAAGCAGGGCGGCAGTATGACTGACAGCAAGCTTGTCTTTGGCGTAATTGTTGACAAGGAGATCGTTCATCCGGGCATGCCCAAGACCGTGGAGAAGGCAAGAATAGCTCTGTTAGATGCCCCATTAGAGATAGAGAAGACCGAGTTCGATGCGGAGATCAGGATAAACGATCCGACTCAGATGAAGGCATTCATCGAAGAGGAGGAGAAACTTCTCAGAGATATGGTCGCTAAGATAAAGGAGTCCGGCGCGAACGTAGTCTTCTGCCAGAAGGGCATGGATGACATAGCCCAGCACTACCTTGCAAAGGAAGGTATAGTAGGCATCAGAAGGGTCAAGAAGTCTGATATGGAGAAGCTTCAGAGGGCTACTGGTGCAAAGATAATCACTAACCTCGACGACCTAAATCACAGCGACCTTGGAGACGCAAAGGTTGTCAAAGAGGAGAAATACGGCGAGGACAAGATGACCTTCGTAGAGGGCTGCAAGAACCCCAAGGCAGTAAGCATCCTGATCAGGGGAGGCCTGATGAGGCTCGTTGATGAAGCTGAGAGGACGCTGCACGATGCACTATGTGTCGTTGCCGACGTTGTTGAAGATGGCAGGGTTGTTGCAGGCGGCGGAGCCCCAGAGCTAGAGGCCGCAAAGAACCTCAGGGATTACGCTTCAAGCGTGGGCGGCAGGGAACAGCTTGCTATCGAGGCTTTTGCAGACGCTCTCGAATCAATACCGAGAACCCTTGCTGAGAACGGCGGTCTGGACCCCATAGACATACTCGTCGAACTGAGATCAATGCATGATAAGAGCGAGATCTGGGCAGGAGTTAACGTGCTCCAGGGCAAAACAGGCAACATGCTGACCGCAGGCGTTATCGAGCCGATCACAGTGAAGCTCCAAGCAATAAAGTCAGCAATGGAAGCAACGTCGATGATTCTAAGGATAGATGACGTAATAGCTTCAGCGAAGGGCGGCGGAGCACCCAAGATGCCCCCGAGACCTGGCGAAGGCGGAGCTGGCGAGTTCGATTAAACGAACCCCGTCTTTTCTTTTTTTATTTTATTTCAATTTTTGTCTTTATTTCAGGGATTTCTTGACAGCCTTTCTTGATTCAGATAAGGGTTAAAACCAACTTCCTCCCCATGATCTCTTGATCAAGGACTGGCAGAATATGGCTGGCGGAGAAGTGATCGTAATCACGGGTACCCCTGGCGTTGGAAAGACTGAGGTAGCTAAAATGCTTTCCAAGGAAACTGGAAGAAAGCTCATTGACCTGAATGCGTTTGCGAAGGAAGCTGGAGGAATAAAGGGGAGAGACAGCGTGAGGGGGGTCAACATAGTGGACGTGGCAACGGTTAGGAGGGCGCTTAGGAAGGCGCTCAAGGTTGACCAGAACGTAATAATTGAGGGCCATTTTGCGGAGATCGTACCCGAAGAGTTCGTAAAGACGGCTGTTGTTCTTAGGTGCAACCCCCTTGTTCTAAAAGAGAGGCTCACCAGGAGGGGATATCCCGACTCGAAGGTAACGGAAAACGTAGAAGCGGAACTCTTGGACTCCTGTCTTATTGCGGCCGTGAAGAGCTTCGGGGATAGGGTAAGGGAGATAGATACTACCGGCAGGGAGGTTTCAGACGTTGCCAAAGAGGCTGAGAGGGCTTTCCAAGGTAAGGGAGGGCTACTAGCCGGAAGCGTCAACTGGATCTCAGTGCTGGAGATCGAAGGCAGACTGCAGGATCTTATTCATTAGCCCCAGCGATTTCCAGAAGTGGGACCGGCATCCTTTTTTAAGGAGAAGGTTTCTAAAAAAATGCCATTTCTCGAGTTAATTGTGGGATTCCAATAGATTGGACAAACTAAGATTTAGATAGAGGAAACGGCAAAAGTGCAGGAGGCCCTTACGTAAAAAATGCTGCTGAAGTGGAGCTATTTTGATTTAACTACCAAAGGAAATATTAGATAAAAACATTCACTAAGAAGAGATAGGTGATTCGGGGATGAGCGTAACTACTGGCGGACGCCGTTACTTAGGCGAGCTGAACGGCTTCGTCGATAAAAATGTGAGGATCTTGACAACTAGAGGCACTGCTTACGATGGCAAGCTAATCGCTTTTGACCCTTCAACTTTGAGTCTATGCCTAGAGGATGTTGCCGTTGATAAGGAGAGGTATCCTAGGGTGATAATCCGGGGGGACTCCGTATCAGAGGTTCTTCTGAAAGAAAAACCATTCGACATAAAAGGGCTTTCCGAGAGGCTTTCGAAGATGTTTCCCAACATGGTAAAGTACTATGAAGATTCCGGATTTATTACGGTGATGGATCGGATAAGGGTCACGCCTGAGGGTGTGGATGGAACAGGGCCTATGGTTGACAGGGTCAAGAAGGTCTACGATCAGTACATAATGGAACAGAGAGCGTAGATCTTAAAACCCTCATTTTTCATTTTTGGGATGAATTGGATGAGTTTTGAGGCAAAGGAAAGAGATCTAGCCGGTAGGATTGGGGCATTGCACACGCGGCGGGGAACGATCGAGACCCCTTACCTGATGCCAGTGGTAAACCCTATCAAGAACACTATCCCACCCAGAGAACTCAAAGAGAACTTTGGCTTCGGGATGATCATCACCAACTCTTACCTTATACTCAAACACTTTGGCAAGGAAAGGTCCGAGGTTCACGAACTCACCGGCTTCGACGGCCCCGTAATGACGGACTCTGGTGCATACCAGATCCTCGTTTACGGTGGAGTGGAAACCAACCCCGAAGAGATAATAAGTTTCCAAGAAGCCATTGGAAGCGACATCGCTGTCATACTCGACATACCCACAGGGGGGCGGTCGGCCAGGGAAGAGGCGGAGTTCACGGTCAAGGAGACCATAAAGAGAGCGAGGCAGAGCGTCGATCTGAGGAGCGACCCGACTGTTCTTTGGGCTGGCCCTGTACAGGGTGGAAGGTACCTGGACCTTGTGGCCGAGAGCGCCCAGAGCATGGGGAAACTGAACTTCCAGATACACGCGCTGGGGAGCCCCACCCAGGTCATGGAAGAGTACGACTATGCCGCCCTGGTCGACATGATAGTCACAGCGAAGGTCAACCTCCCGCCCGATAGACCCCTGCACCTCTTCGGGGCTGGGCATCCGATGATGCTGTCCCTTGCTGCTGCCCTGGGTTGCGATCTCTTCGATTCGGCAGCCTATGCCCTATTCGCCAAGGACGGTCGCTACATGACCGCTACGAGGACCATAAGGGTAGAAGATCTCACGGAGCTCCCCTGCAGCTGCCCTGTCTGCACTTCCCATGGCCTTGAGGAGCTGCTTGCGCTCCGCAAAACTGACAGGGAGAACCAGCTTGCAAGGCATAACCTCTATGTTACAATGGCCGAGATCCGGACGGTAAAGCAGGCAATCAGGGAAGGGAGTTTATGGGAGCTGATCGACATGCGGTGCAGGTCCCATCCAAAACTCTTCGAGGGCTTCAAAAGGCTGGCCCACTACTCAGATTACCTGGAGATCAATGATCCTGTGATGGGGAAGAGCGTCAAGGGAATATTCATCTTCGACGAGCTGTCTAGTGCAAGACCTGAGGTTGTCAGGTACAAAAGAAGGATCTCCGAGAGATACAAGCGCCCCGAGGGAAAAGACATTCTCGTCCTGCTTCCTATGCCCTCCGACAAGCCATTCAGCCGGTCAAACTCATACAGGGAGGCACGAAGCGTAGTGAAGGAGGAGAGGGTGCACTTCTGTTTCTATGGGCAACCCTTCGAGATAGTCCCAGTTGAGCTGGCTGAGACGTTTCCGCTTTCGCAGTTTGAAAATTGCGATAATGTAACTGCAATGAGCCAAGATTTTCTGAAGGAGTTCATCGAGAGGAACCACTACACGAAGGCGATAATTGTCGGTGGCTTTGAAAAGAACGAACTGAATGGACTAGTGAGAGTAGATTCAATCGAGGATGCTGCTGAAGAGGTCAAGCAAGATGCGCATAGTATTTGATCCCCATATCCATACCAACAGTTCTCCTGACAGTTCGATAACCGTCACTCAGCTTAGGGATGGCATGCTGGCGTCTGGTATTAATGTAATAGCCGTGACCGACCATGACACTATGGAGGGCTATAGGAGGTTGAAGACGAGCGGAGCGTTCAAGGAATTCTTGATAGTCCCAGGCGTAGAGGTGACGACAGACATGGGAGATCTTATAGTCTTGGGGTTAGATGATCCGCCGATCGTTAAAGACCCTAATCTGGTAATAGATATGGCCCACAGGCAGGGGGGACTTGTCCTAGCACCACATCCCTTCAACGGAAGCAGATCATCTCTCGGTGAGAGGTGTGGGATGCTCAAGGTCGACCTCATTGAGACCTATAACGGCAAGTGCAGAAGTGACTCCAACAGGCAGGCAAAGGAGTTTGCATCAGTCCTTGGGTTGCCGGGCGTCGGCGGCAGCGATGCCCACGAGAGAAGACAGATCGGAACCGTAGTGAACGTTCTCGAATGCGAACGGTCCGTGGATTCTCTGCTTGAAGCCCTTAAGAAAGGGGTAAAGATAGTAGTGAAGCAGAGAGGCACTGCGTTCTAGCATATTCAGAGGATTCTTGTCTAAATGTAGAGCGTCCTGTGGTCTGTTTTGGTCCTATCCTGCCTCTGTTTCATGAGCTCCTGTATCTCGGCTTCGATCTTCTGGGCATCGGTCAGGAGCGGCGAAACATCGATAGCCAGGTTCGTGAGCTTGTTCAGGTACTCGACGGCAACCGAGGCTGCCATAGGATCTGGCCGCGTCGGGTTGGCGTAGGGTAATAGAGCAATTGCAGGAAAGTTGTTGATCTCGAAGCATGCAAGCATCACTGCAAGGGGACCTACAACAAATAGACCCTTTTCAAGCTGTGGGATGTCGAGTTCTGGCTGACTTTTATAGGTCCTTGTCATTGTGCACCTCAGCTTTTCGCCCTCTGCAGGTTTTAGCCTGTTGTCAAGACCGCCTATTAGGTATGCTGCGCTGAAGCCCTCCTTAATCACCCAGGCTGTCAGCTCCTTTGAGAAGGCTTGGCGCTCCCGAGGGTGAGGCGGCACATTGGTGATCACAAAGACAAACTTATCCTTCTTATAGACCTCGAAGGGCAGTGATAGGTGGCCTTCGTCCATGGAGACGAATGGAGGGATTCTTTCAGTCTCTATATAACCAATGAGGTCAGCATTCAAGGAGGTCACGGCATGCTTTACGGCAATATAACCTGTGGCTCCTAGGCCATGGAAGCCCGTCACAAGCACGCAGTCCTTGAGAGGTGCTTTAATATGGAATGTTATTGACATTTCAAACAACTCCAAATTTGCTATTCGCTTCTTCATAATAAAACAAGACGGGTAAATATATTGACTAGATAGAACCGTTGGAGTTTCCAAGAACTAATTTATAGGAGGACTTTTAAGGGAGATTAAAGGTTTTAAAAAAGTTCATTACGGAGGTTAAGTTTAGATTGGTAAGCGTTACGGTTTTCGGCGCGGGCAGGGAGGTCGGAAGGTCCTGCTTTGAGGTGAGGGGATCCAACACCAAACTACTCCTCGATTATGGGGTCTTGGTGAGGGAGGACCGGCCTGTTCTTCCCCTATCTTCCTCTCCAAAGGATCTGAATGGGTTGATCATAACCCACGCGCACTTGGATCATTCGGGCGCGGCGCCATTATTTTACACATCAGGTACACCGCCCGCATACATGACAAACATGACGAAGCAGCTGACGGACATCTTGATCCGTGATCTGCTCCATCTCTCGGCATATTACATACCTTTCGAGGCGCTTGAACTCAGAACCATGATAGACAGCTGCACGGAGATAGATGGCAAGCCCGAAAGGATGGGGGAAGCTGAGGTGGAGTTCAGCAGTTCGGGGCACATACCAGGGAGCGTGAATGCCCTGATCAGGCTGGAAGGAAAGAACATATGGTATTCTGGCGATATCAACACCATTGATACAGCTCTGCTGAAGGGGGCAAAGATTGACCTGCCGGAGCTTGACCTAGCAATCATGGAGAGTACCTATGCCACCGTCGACCACCCTCCCAGGGAAGAGCAGGAGAGGAAGCTCATGGAAGTGGTCAATGATGTCGTGGAGGGGGGAGGACTTGCACTCATACCTGCATTCTCAGTGGGCAGGTCTCAAGAGATGCTCTGCGTCCTGCAGAAGCACAGGTTCAAGTATGACGTTGCCTTGGACGGAATGAGCAGGACTGCCTCAAGGGTGATATTGACCCAACCGGATGAGCTCAGGGATCCAAAGCTGTTGAAGGATGCCATGTCCAGGTCAAAGTGGATCTCCGGCGAAAAGGACAGGAAGAAGGTCATGAACAGGCCGGGAGTGATAATAAGCTCATCAGGTATGCTCACGGGCGGAGCCTCTACGCGTTATATGGATAAAATCAAGAACAGAACGAGGGACTGTGTCATACTTGTCTCCTATCAAGTTCCAGGCACACCAGGAAGGACACTTCTGGACCAAGGAAAGTATGGTCCACCTGGAGAACTAAAAGATGTCAAATGCAGAACAGAATGGATAAACTTCTCGTCACACTGTGGGAGCAAGAGCCTGATGGCTATTGCGAAATCCCTGAAGGGTAACCCCAAGATCTTCTGTGTCCACGGCGAGGCAGCTTCCTGTGTAGCTCTTGCCGAGAATATTAAACGCGAGACAGGCCACGAGACATTTGCGCCTTGTATAGGCGAATCGATCAGACTCTGACTTTCTTTTTCTTTTTTGTCGAGTAGCGAAGCATTTAAGCTGAAAAAACAGAAAAAGGTTAAATTAGTCTTGTAAACTTCAAATATGAAGTCTTAGGTGAAATGATTTGAGCTCCAAGTCTGTCAATATAATAAAAAATATAGTCAAGGAGCATACCGAATGGAGAGGCTCATGTATTAACCTCATTGCTAGCGAGAATGTTGTTAGCAATGCTGTAAGGGAGATGCTGATCTCTGATCTTGGAAACCGCTATGCAATTGGCTTCCTGCACAATAGGTTCTACACTGGCACGAGGTACGTGGATGAGCTGGAAGGGGTCACTACGGACTTGGCAAAGAGAGTTTTTCAGGCAGAACATGTGAACTATGTCCCGATTTCTGGGACCATGGCTAACTTGGTTCTATTCAATGCTCTCACCACACCGGGGGACGTTGTAACTGCATTAAGTGTCATTGACGGAGGGCATGCCAGCTTCAGGGAATGCTCCAAGATACATGGTGTGAGCTTAGTTCCATTGCCCTTCTCCATGGATAATATGAACATTGATGTTGATGAGGCAGAGAAGGTGATCGTAAGGGTTAAGCCAAAGTTGATATTGCTGGGCGCGAGCGAGATCCTTTTTCCCCATCCAGTGAGGGAGATAAGGACCATCGCAGACGAGGTAAATGCCATAGTAGCCTATGACTCCGCACATGTGCTGGGATTGATAGCGGGTGGAAGGTTTCAAGACCCGCTTAGGGAGGGAGCAGAAGTTGTGACGGGCAGCACTCATAAGACATTCTTTGGTCCGCAGGGAGGGATAATACTTTGCAAAAACAGGCATGCCAAGGATATAGACAACGCAGCCTGGCAGTTAGTTAACAACCATCACGTACACCGCGTTGCAGGGCTCTCAGTTGCCTTAGCAGAATTCGAGGCGTTTGGAAGTAATTATACGGATCAAGTAGTAAAGAATGCTCAGAAGTTAGCAGAGGAACTTTACAGCAGGGGTCTGGATGTTCTCGGCTCAAATCTGGGATTTACGAAATCGCACCAAGTGATATTCAAAGGGACTAACAATAATGGAGACGCCACAGCAAAAAGGCTTGAAGATGCAAATATAATCACCACAAAAACTCCACTCGCTTATGATAAAACCGAAGAGGACTGCTCTGGTGTAAGGCTGGGGACGCAGGAGATAACCAGACTGGGAATGGTTGAGGAAGATATGATCAGGATCGCTGAATTGATCAAGAGGGTAGTCGTTGACCGGGAGGATCCATCTGTGGTTAGGGAATATGTGCGTGAGCTGACCAGTGGCTACAGGGAAGTGAAGTTCTCCTTTGAGAGTGGCGACCGAGCCTATAAATATGTTAATCTTTAACCTTTTTTGATTTTTTCAATAACTTTTTTGGGAGCTAAGGGTTCTCGACAATCCAGACCATTTCCTGCTTATACGATGTTAGAGGGCGCTTGTCGAAGCCACCATAAACAAGCCACTTACCGAAGCCAGTCAGCCTCAGAAGAAGCTCGAACTCTCTCTTGTATATCAGCGCGAGGCGGTAGGCTCCCTTCCAAAAGAGTTCTTTGTCCTTGAAGAGTGCGGAGACTGTCTCTATAGTCTGGTTAACTTCGTCGACGAAGAATGATTTCTCCCTGAGAACATACCTTCCATTGTCCATGACAATTATGTCTTCAGACTCTTTACCGAAGCTCATCATCCGTTCTATATCCGGATAAAAGAAGTTTAGGATCAGTCTTCCCCCAGGAAGTAGGTGGGTTTTAAAATTAAGTAGGGTCTTAAGCTGATCGTCGGTAGTGAGATTGACGAGGAATGATCTGAAAGGAACTATGATAATTGAAAACTTATCATTAAGACGGAAATTGCGCATATCGGCGACGTAGACCTCTGGTTTGAGGTTATTTTCAAGTGCTTTCTTTTTTAGAGTTGTAATCATTTCTTCGGAGATATCGATCCCTACTGCATTCATTCCCTGTTTGAGCAATTCAAGGTAGATCCTGCCCGTTCCGCAGGCAATCTCAAGGATCTTACCGTTGGTCTTCTTCGCCTCTTCAACATAGAATGCAAGATCGTCCTTGTAATTTCCATAAATCATATCGTATACTTTTGCCCATTCGTCATACTGTGAGGACAACAATTCCTCCCTCCAGATACCATTATACTGTGCAGATTGGGTATATTTGAACTTCCCCGAAAATTTGCATTGGACTAATTGCAAGAATCAGTAACAGTGGTGGGCCGGACCGGACTCGAACCGGTGACCACTGCCGTGTCAGGGCAGTATCCTAACCAAACTAGACGACCGGCCCAATGCCTGAGTAAAATAAAAGGAAGGTTATTAAATTATCTTTCGACTTGTTCAGGGTCATGCCTTGATGTTAAATTCGATAAATCGACGCAGGTTAGCCACGTCGAGGATCTCATCTCCGGTGATGGTAGCATTGCCGATATTTATTGTTGGTGTGTATTCAATGTTTAGCATCATGAGGTCTGCCAGCACATCAGTGTTGTCTATATCTAGCTCAACAACGCTTGACTCGTAATTCAACCCCATCTCAGGGAGTAACTTCATAAGAAGTTCTTTCACTTTTTTACAGTTTGCGCAACCTTGGTGTGTATAGAGCTTCATCTTCAATGTCAATCACCATTTGGCGGTTATTATTTTTGGTGATATTGTCTCCATAATTTATAGATTGCTTAATAATAAAATGACCTTGGGATTCCATCGCAGATATTAGATGTTCACTGAACTACCCGAAGCTGCTCAATATACTGAGCGTATTTGGCTCCGAGAGTCTCCTTCAGTAGATCATCCCTTCTGCTCAGATATTCATCGCGCAGGATGTCGAAGTGGTAGCTGTCCCACTTTCTTCCATTTACCAAGAAAGTCTGCCTTATAGCACCACCTTTTCTGAAGCCGCATGACTCCAGCACCCTGTGGACGCGTTCGTTGAACTCTACGCTCCATGCATCGCACCTCTCCATGTTCAGCTGGTTGAAGGATATCTCCAGTAGCGCAACCATGATCGTGCGCCCGAGGCCTCTCCCCCACATCTCCTTGTACCTAATATAGGTCCCCAAGTCTGCCGCACTGATGTTACTCCATTCCTGAAGCTCTATGTGGGCCAGTCCACTTGGGTCTCTCTGGGGCATGAGTTCGACTATAAGCCAGAGGACTTTCTCGTCCTTAATCCATTCTTCATACTGCTTCTCCAGCTGCGACAAGCTAGCAAAGTTCATTGGCTTGTTTCTGGATAGCATAATCAGTTCAGGATCGTTCTGCCATTCGTGGAGCAGCTTTAGATCCTCCCTCTCTACCGACCTGAATCTTATATTCCCAAACTCAAACACAGACAGCCCTCCCCGGATTGGGCCGCACTTATACTAGGGTGAAGGTTCCAAATAAGCATAGGCTGGGGATTGGCGCCAGTTTATTTAAATCCAGAATCACGATATATAGCGTGGGGATATACTTTGACGTACTGTTCTCGATGCGGTAAAGAATTGGCCCCCGAGGCTTACTTCTGCCCCAACTGCGGTGTAAGGACAGAGGGTGGTCTACGGGCGGGGGTCAATTATCCAGGAGTGGAGGATCTTAAGCAAACTTTCAACAGAGTAGGCGAAGAGATGGAGAAAGCATTCTCGACAATCGGACTAGAACTGAGGGAAGCCTTCAAGACCACGAGCCAAAGCGTAAGGGATGCCTACCACGGGGAACCCATCGCTTGCCCCCAGTGCGGTGAGAAGAATACGAGGGATGCAAGCTACTGCAGGAAGTGCGGCAAGAAGCTCTAATTGATAAAACATTACGCAGGCATTATAAAAGTGCCTAAAGATAGGATTGACGGTTCTCGAGGATAAACTCGGAGGGGCGCCGAACCTTTTTTACTGACTAACACCTATTTTTTGTGGGCGATCTGGTTGATTCTCGAGCAGATCAAGCGCAATGGCGACAATTTTTCTTACGTGATAGCTGATGAAGGAACAGGGGAAGCTGCAATAGTGGATACCAGCTACAATGCGGACGAGATAATTGCGTTTGTGAAAAGGCGAGGGCTCAAAGCAAGATACGTGATCTCGACGCATTGCCACAGCGATCATACGGCAGGCAATAATAAAGTGAAGGCCGCACTTGGTTCAAAGATTGTTGCTCATAGGCTTTCAGTAATCGACAAGGACATTGAAGTGGATGACGGAGACGTGTTGTCGATCGGAAGTTTGAATATCAGAGTAATGTACACACCGGGGCATACTCGCGACGGCATATGCCTAGTTGTTGGCGGGGCGGTCATAACTGGAGATACTCTGTTCATTGGCGAATGCGGCAGAACAGACCTGCCTGACGGCAGCCCAGAGGAGATGTTCGACAGCCTTTTCAACAAGCTGATGAAGCTAAATGATGCTACTCTAGTCTACCCAGGTCATGACTATGGTCCAAAGAGCCACTCAACAATTGGTGAGGAGAGGAGGACGAACTATACACTGAAGGAGAGGCCCCTTAGGGAGTTCGTCAAATTCATGAAAGAGCCCTAAACCCAGTGGTTCTGATCCCCCGAACCTCTGCAGGCAAGCAAAGTAATTATTGCAGATTGTATATCTATAGCTCATGGGAATCCAAAAAGCTTCGTTCGGGATGGGCTGCTTCTGGGGTGCTGAGGAGTCATTCAGCAAAGTTAATGGCGTGGTCTCCACGGCCGTTGGCTATATGGGGGGAAACCTAGAGAACCCAACTTATGAGCAGGTCTGCACAGGGAGGACTGGGCACGCCGAAACAGTGCAACTGGAATATGACCCCGAGAAGATCTCCTACGAGAAGATCCTAGAGGTATTCTGGGATTACATAGATCCCACGTCAATTAACAGGCAGGGCCCGGATTACGGGACACAGTACCGCTCGGTAATCTTCTATCATAGTGAGGAACAGAAGATACTGGCTTTGAAGTCTAAGGAGGAGTTGGAGAGATCTGGGAAGTACAAGAAACCAATAGTAACCCAGATCGTTCCTGCTTCGATGTTCTACAGAGCAGAGGAGTATCATCAGCATTACTTTGAGAAACATGGTGGTAGCTGCCACATTTGAAGGGTTCGGCCCAAAAATCAGAGTTACTCGATCTGGAGTAATAAACCAATCTGAATTTGATGAGAAGAAGAAGGAAATGCTTAGAAGGTATAGATACAGCCAAAGTGGTTGACAGAAGATCGTTGGCTCTTGTTCCAAGTCCTAGAGAACTAAGAGGCATAAGTTTAAATACAATGACTCCGACTTGAACGGGTCTAAAGTACGAAGGCCTTGACAAATAGCGTTAGCCAATCATGCTAATTCTATTGCTTTTGTGGCTTTACACAGCAACAATTAAAAAAATGAGGTAATGAATACGAATTTCGAAGATTTGAATATAGAAGCTAGTATACTACAGTCGCTGGATGAGATAGGCTTTAAGGAGCCTACCAGGATCCAGTGCGAGGCTATACCGCTGATAAAGGAAGGTCATGACGTCATCGGTCAGTCTGAAACAGGCTCCGGCAAGACAGGGGCTTTTGGGATACCGCTTGTGGAGAAGGTGCAGCGTGGGATTAAGACCCAGGCGCTCATTCTTGTACCTACAAGGGAACTGGCGCTGCAGATAACCAGCGAACTTGTGAAGTTCTCCCGCAGGAAAGGGCTCCGCATCCAGTGCGTCTACGGAGGCGCACCCATGGGGCCACAGGTAAGCGGGATAAGGAACGCTGAGATAGTCGTGGGGACTCCTGGGAGGATCATGGACCACATGAGGCGCGGCACGCTCGACGTAAGGAACGTCAGGACGTTCGTGCTGGACGAGGCAGATAAGATGATCGACATGGGCTTCATCGACGACATCCAGACAATCGAGCGCGACATACCGGAGGACAGGCAGACGCTTATGTTCAGCGCGACAATGCCGGGGGCCCTAGCAAGCGTTCGGGACAGAATTACAAGGGACGCCAAGAAGGTAAAGACTGCAACACAGGTCAAGGAGGAAGACCTCAAGCAGTACTACTGCGAGTGCGATCACAACATGAAATTCTCGCTGCTGGTTCATCTCCTACGCAAGGAGGATCCGGAGCTCGGGTTGATATTCTGCAATTCCAGGAGGGACGTTGATTTGGTCACCCAGAACCTCAGGAACAATGGAATAAACGCAGAGTCGATCCACGGCGGTCTCGCCCAGAACAGGAGGGAGCACGTCATCGAGAGGTTCCACAACGGTGGCATAGATGTCCTCGTTGCGACGGATGTCGCGGCAAGGGGGCTGGACTTCAAGGACATAACACACATCTTCAACTATAGCGTTCCAAGGAACCCGGAGGATTACGTCAACAGGATCGGAAGGACCGCGAGGGCGGGCAAAAGGGGGAAGGCGATCGTCCTCCTAAGTAGGGAGGACTTCGACTCACTGTCCCGTGTCGTAAACACATTTGATTTTGATCTCCAGGAGATTGAGGCGACTAATGTCGAGGTACTGCCATTCAAGAGGAATAATTACAGGGACGGAGGGAATGGAGGGCGGCAATTCAGAAGCGGCGGCAACGGTAGACGAACGGATGGAAACGAATCGAACTCATACGGTCGTCGGGATCGCGGCTATTATGGAGGGCATTCGGGTAGAGGCGATCGTCAGGGATTCGAGAACAGAAGCAACGATCCAGCACTGCTTAACCGCGGATACTCCCCCAGGAGAAACCAGTACGGCTCATCCTCTTATGGAAACCGGGACAACTGAAGCGTAAATTCGCTCGAAACGCCAGTTTGTTTAGTCAGACAATCTGGATGAAGCGTGGGGGATAGTCCCACTTTTTTATTTTTTCTTGCGTTTTAGATGGCTACGGATTAGAGAGTCTCTCAGCTTTTGGGTAATAAGTTCTCTCAGTGTATCAGACCATATTTGGGTCAAACGGCTTCGCTCTTTTCAAAGAGATAGGTACCAAGTAAGACCATAAATATGCAGAATGCAAGCAGTATGCCAAAGTCCCAGGCTACGGGGAAGGCATGTAAGTTGATCAGTATACCTCTCATGCCGTCAACACCATAGGTCAGAGGGTTCAGGTAGCTTACGTAGATGATGAAAGAAGGCAAATTTTTGAGTGGATAGTATGCGCCGGACAGTAAAAGCACAGGCAACATGATGACATTCATTATCATGCCGAAACCCTGCATGTCCCTTAGCCTAGATGCTATGGCCAAGCCAAAACCGATGAACGCAGCTGACATCATGATCATGAGGACTATAGACAGAAGCACAGATACGACGCTTTGAACTCTGAAGCCAACAATTATGGAAATTAATAGAATCGCGATACCTTGGATGACGGATGTGGTAGTTCCGCCCATCGTCCTGCCAAGGACTATTGACACTCTACTAACAGGGGTCACCATGATCTCCTTCAGGAAGCCAAATTGCCTGTCCCAAAGAACGGACATTCCTGCAAAGGTTGAGGAGAAGATCATGGTTGTTCCCACCATGCCAGGAATCAGGAATTGAAGATAGCCAATGTTTGTAGGTATTCCAGGTATCGTTGCTCCCCTCAGACCAAAGCCAAGGGCACCTAGGATTATCAATGGAGTCAATATATTCGCCAAGATCCTCGACTTGGCCCTTATGAAGATTTTCATCTCCCTGAGCCATAGGATGTAAATGGCTTTTAGATTTAGAATTCTCATTGGCGCGCCCTCCTTATCGATCTCTCCCTCATCCGGTCAGCTTGCGTCGCCTCCCTCTCCCTCAAGGTTTTACCAGTAAAGCGGAGGAAGACATCTTCAAGGCTGGGTTTCCGAAGGTTTACAGAATCTATAGAGAGCCCCGTCTTTTCGGCAGCCAAGAATATCTTATGAACATGCTTGTCTGCATTAGATACCTTAAGATCTAGTGTTCCATCATGCCTGTCGAAGCCCTTAAACCATTCATCGCCCTTCAGGTCAGCAATGAATTCGTCGCTAATTTGGTCCTTGATCTCCAAAGAAATAATATCTCCGCCAAGGGAGTTCTTAAGGTTGCTTGGGGCATCCAGGGCGACAATTTTCCCGTGATCAATGATAGCGACCCTGTCGCAGAGGAAGTCCGCCTCCTCCATGTAGTGGGTCGTCATAATAATGGTGACATTCTCCTTGTTGAGCTTCTTAATATAATCCCAGATATGTCTGCGCGTCTGGGTATCGAGCCCAAGAGAGGGCTCATCCAGAAATAGAACTTTGGGATGGTGGATTAACCCCCTGGCAATCTCCAGTCGGCGCTTCATTCCACCCGAGTACTTAATTACAAGCATGTCGGCTTTGTCTCTAAGCTCAACGAGGTCAAGAACCTGATTTATCCGGTCGGTTCTGTCCCGCTTGCTCATTCCATACATTACCGAATGGAACTCTAGGTTCTCATTGCCAGTAAGCCGATTATCAAGCGCAGTTTCCTGGAAGACGATACCAATGTTGTTCCTAACAGCATCCCTCTCCTGCACGACATTGTGCCCCACAACCTCTGCGTAGCCCGAGGTTGGTTTGAGGAGGGTAGTAAGCATGTTAATGGTGGTCGTCTTGCCGGCACCGTTTGGACCCAATAACCCGAAAAGCTCACCCGTATCAACGGTGAATGAAATGTGATCTACCGCAGTATTCCCGTTGAAGGTTTTTGTCAGATCGTCAACCTTAATGGCGTACATAATTGTTTCACTTGCACCATAATTCAGGCCGATGTTTTAACGGGAATCACAGGCTTTTTCAGCATTAAGAAATTCACGCTTATAGCTCTTATTATATGTGATTTCATTGTTTCTGATGATCGGACTGATGCCAGCTTTCGATGCTGTCTAGCATTGATCAAGTAAGTATAAAAAAGAAGGTTAAGATAGCTATAACCCCTTTGAAGGCGGGAGTTATGCTCTACCGACACATGAAAGGATGCGAGAGGGAGCTTTCCATACTCGGCTTTGGGTGCATGAGGCTTCCAACAAATGAGGATAGTTCTATCAATGAGGCTCTTGCAAAGAAAGTTATTCGCCATGCCATTGACTGTGGTGTTAATTACATAGATACTGCCTATCCATATCACAATGGTCAAAGCGAGCCTTTCGTTGGAAGGGTCTTGAAGGATGGGTACCGAGAGAGAGTTAATCTAGCAACGAAGCTGCCGAGCTGGCTTATTGGCACGAGGGAGGACATGGATAAGTACCTTGGCGAGCAGCTTGAGAGGCTTCAGACGGATCATATTGACTTTTATCTGGTGCATGGGTTGAACAAGACATCCTGGGGCAAGCTGGAGGAGTTGGGCGTCAGGGAGTTCCTCGATGAAGCGGTCCGAGACGGCAGGATCAAGTATGCAGGATTCTCATTCCATGATGATATCAAGACATTCAAGAGGATCGTAGACTCCTATGATTGGACATTCTGTCAGATCCAGTACAACTTTATGGACGAGGCTTTCCAAGCAGGAACCGCAGGGCTTCATTATGCTGCCTCAAAAGGACTTGGGGTCATCGCAATGGAACCCTTGCGCGGTGGCCTTCTATCAAGAGATCTCCCCGGGTTGAGGGAAATATGGTCAAAGGCAAAATTCAGCGTAACCCCCACGGAGTGGGGGTTACGCTGGGTCTGGAACCATCCTGAAATTACGGTCGTACTCAGTGGTATGAATACCATGGATCAAGTAAAGGAAAATCTGAGGACTGCGGAAGAGGGATTGCCTGAGTCGCTTTCCAAGGAAGATCTCGGACTTTTCTCCAAAATCAAATCTTTTTACCGTAAAAGAATGAAGATTGATTGCTCTGGATGCGGATATTGCATGCCATGCCCCAATGGCGTAGATATCCCGGAATGCTTTAACCGATACAATAATGCATTTGCATACGACGATGCAGACAACGCTAAACGCCTGTATACAATGTTCTTGAGCAAGGAGGGCTACGCATCATCTTGCAAAAAATGCGGGACTTGCGTCAAAGTATGCCCCCAACACATCGCTATTCCTGAAAAGCTCAAGGAAGTTGCTGATTTTTTTGGTAAATAATGTGATAACAGAAAGAAGAAATGTCTTCTGAGAATATAGAAAAAATAAAAAAAGAGAGGGAGAATGATCTACTTCATTGCGGCTCTGAAGAAAGCCCCACAGCTTGGGCACTTGTACAAGCCTATGTTTATTGCCTTTTTACCCTTCGGGGCTAGTTTCCATGTCTTAGTTGGTTTAGCTACTTCTTTTCCGCATTTTGTACATTTTACCAATTTTATTCCTCTTCTTGATATATCATCGAGTCGATGATCTTTAAAAGACTTATGGTGATGGAGATCTTATGAAGCGATATTAGCGACTCTTCATGGGTCACTTTTGGTTTTTTCGCGCATATCATGAATAGATCAAGCAGTATTGCACGAGAGTTGCAAGACGATGCTTTACAAATGCCGAGAATGTTTATAATGACATTTCGATAATGGTAAATACGCCTCGGGTGCAGGCACTAATGATCCCACTATTCGGCTCTTTGAACATTTCCTCGAGGGGCGATCCACAGGATTTTTTTTGGGGCTGCCTCCCCTTCGTGGCTACCCCCCCAGAAGTGGTTCATAGAATGTTAGAGCTGGCTAAAGTCAGCCCCTTAGACATAGTAATGGATCTTGGCTGCGGCGATGGCCGGATCCTTCTTTCAGCGCTGTCTGACTTCGGAGCTAAGATGGCAATCGGTTATGAGATACGCGGGGATCTGATCAAAGATGCTTACGACATCTTTGAGTCGAAAAACCTCATCGATAGAGTTAAGCTGATCAAAGGAGACCTTCTAGGCGCAAATCTCGCCGAGGCGTCGGTGATTGCCATTTACTTGACAGGAACTGGCAATGACAAACTAAGGTCAAAGTTCGAGGAGGAGGTAAGGCCCGGAACACGGATCGTCAGCCATGATTTTGGCGTGGATGGATGGAAGCCAGCTAAGGTTGAGAACTTCTTTGGACATAAGATATACCTTTACATAGTGCCTGAAGCTTTCAGAAAAAATAACAGAAAGTCTTCGTTGGGACGTCTGAAGTTCTGGACGAAAGGAACTGATAGCACGGTCTATCTTGAGGAAAATACGCCCTCATTAAGGAAGATTAGTGCAGCAACAAAGTAAGTAAACGGATAGCCATTGATGCTTTGAAAAAAACTAAAAGCCAATGGGTTCGATCCTGTAAACTTCATTCCGTAGTTTTGAATGCTCTAGGCCCAAGTATATCGTTCTGTATTTTTTTAGCAAAGTCTTCAGAGGTTCGATAGAAGTCAGGTCCAAAGTGCTTGTTGAAGTCCAAATACTCCTTATTTATTCTCTTGTTCATTTCAGGCGTTAGGTACCCCTCTATCTTGGGGAAGATCAAAAGCTCCTCCTTGTTAATGTGTGAGGTCATGTGCTCCACAAGCTGAGTGGACACTTTAGAAAATTCTGCAGAGCTCCGTTTGATTTCTACTTTCATTACATTCAAGAGATCCTTCGCATGCTGATGATCTCGGATAAGCTTAGGAATCTCAGTGTTCAATAATGCAGAGGCCCCAATGGCCAAAGGAAAGAGGAATTGCTCTTCTTTTGTATGGTGGAATTGGTCCAAATATACATCGAGGAACTGTACAATCTCAATAATGTAATTCCTATGCTTATCTACAGTCTGCTTCTCCACAACTTCCTTTAGTACATCGATCACCTGCCTCAGAATCCCGTGCTCGTAGGAGAGGAGGTTAATGGAAAGGCTCATGTGGAGAGTTTGTGCAGAATCGGTATTATTGTTTTTGCTCTAGTCACGGGGAGACAGCGGATTTGAAGAAAGGTACTGCATAAAAATAGCTTTTAGCTTGTCTATGACATATTGTTACTAGGTGAATACGATGAGTGAGCCATGGGCCCGTATCCCAAGTGCTGAAACGGTTACGGAAGTTGTAGAGGCCTTGAAGAAGGGCGGATTCGAGGTTTTTTTGGTGGAGAGCGGAAAGGATGCTCTAACCAAGATAAAGTGGATGATACCCAGAGGCTCGGAGGTGATGGTGGGCGGGTCGCAGACCCTGGAAGAGATTGGCTTTCGGGAGTGGCTCAAGGCAGGCGACCATGGATGGAAGAATCTTTATGCCGAAGTGACTTCGGAGAACGACGATACAAAGAGGAACGAGCTCAGGCGTAAGTCAATGATATCAGACTACTTCCTAGCGGGGGTGAATGCCATAACCCGGCAGGGCGAGCTTGTGGCTTGCGATATGAGTGGATCGAGAATAGGCGCCTACCCCTTTGCCGCAAAGAATCTTATCCTCGTCTCGGGCGTCCAGAAGATCGTAGAAAACCTAGAGGAGGCAAGGAGTAGGGTCAGAGATTACGTCTTCCCCTTGACGGATCAGATGACTATGAAGATGTACGGTTTCCACTGCGCCATGGCAAAATGGGTAATAATGGAGAAGGAGCCCATACCCAAGAGGACGACTGTCATCCTGGTTAAGGAAAAGATTGGCTGGTAAGCTGGAGTGCGGTTTGGCGGTTCAGAACTCAATGGCTGTGAAACCCACCACTATGAGGAGTTACACCTGCAATCTCTGTTTATTTCTAAAAAATGTTGATAGCCATGATGCTTCTAGATTTTAAGTAAATAATTCTTTTACCAATGACATTAGCAATTCTCTCTTACTAATTCGCCTTCCAAGGGCGCTTCTCTAACTTTTGTAAACCGCATTGCGAGAATGTTGCCCTAAGAAGATCGCCTATTCACTTTTCGAAGTCGCCCCTTCGAAGATGGGATTCTACGAACTTCAACTCAACGGTCTTTATAATTTCAAACAGGTGGGACAGATTCTGCGCTACTTTTCCAGTAAATACCCCTTCGCTTAGATTGAAGAAGAAGGTATTTTCCGGTTTAACTTCGGAGAGTATTTGAGTTGCTCTTGTCTTATCAATTTTATATTCCATAATGAATCTCTTCGTATATAATAATCAAGTTTCTTGATCGACTCTCGTGAATAATTAAAAAATTTAAAAAAAAGGAATATTTTTCACGGATAACCTGATAGGAGAATTTATTTCAATTTTTGTTCACGACTATGGATTTTTGGCTTTCCGTGAGCGGATGAATAAGAAGTATACTACTGCTATAACTATGATCACAAGCAAGAGAACTACGATTATTTCAATGTAGAAAGTTGTATTGCTGTGTTGCGTTGTAACTAAATTTGCTCCAAAGGCATAAACACCATTATCGTCAGAGCCGACACATAAGATCCCATTAGCAATTGCAGGTGAAGATTCTACAGAGTTTCCTGTGGCGTGACTCCATATCAATGCACCGGTTGAAGCGTTGAAGCAGTAAATATTGTTGTCATCAGATCCTATGTACACAAAACCACCTGCAATAGCGGGAGAAGACTCAACAGAGTTCCCAGTTGGATAACTCCATTGTGGAGTACCGGTAGATGCATTAAGGCAATAGACGTCGCTATCTATGCACCCTATGTAGACTAACCCGTTCGCAACAGCAGGCGAGGAGTCAACGGAATTCCCATAAGAGGAAAGTGGTGTAGTGAATAACCATATCCCAGTGCCGGTAGATGCATTAAGACAGTAGACGTTACCGTCGATGGAACCTATGTAGACGCAGCCATTGACAACGGCAGGGGAAGATATTACCTCATTTCCAGTAACAGAGAACCATATCTCGTTCCCGTTGGTGGCATTGAGGCAGTAGACATTATCATCGTCAGAACCTATGTAGACGCAGCCATTGACAACGGCAGGGGAAGAGTCAACAGAATTCCGGGTGGTATAGTTCCATATCTCGTTCCCGTTGGTGGCATTGAGGCAGTAGACATTATCGTCACCAGAACCTATGTAAACGCAACCGTTGACAACAGTAGGAGATGACTGGGTATAGTTCCCCATCGTGAAATTCCAGACAAGGGCACCAGTCATGGCATTGAGGCAGTAGACGTTATCGTCGTAGGAACCAATGTAGAGGTAGCCGTTGACAACGGCCGGAGAGGAATAGCCTACAGGTCCACCAGTGGCATAAGTCCACACGACATCACCATTGGTGGCATTGAAGCAGTAGACATCATTGTCTTCTGACCCCACATAGATTAAACCATTAACAATAGCAGGCGAGGAGGTTACAGAAGCTCCAGTCGTATAGCTCCAATGACCTTCCGTGAGAACAGGTGCTGTAGAGGTCGTAAGGCTGGTATGGCTAGCATCATGCATGAACATTGTCCAATCATCGGTGACTGTGCTGGATTGTGCATGCACGCACGACACCGTGATGCAGACTGAAATCAGGACAATGGAGAGGAAGGCAAACAAAACCCATCTAGATCTTCTCATGAAAAAAGCCTCTAAATTAGGGGAAATTAGCATAAATGGATATAAAAATATATGCCCATTCTATGGAACAACGACGGACCATTGGAAAACGAGTACGTGGCTGTGATATCACTGAAATGTTTCACCGGAGTACTTAGAAAAGCCGCTTAAGCTCCCTGTCCAAGTATTCAATGCTCTTAAACTTTGGTGCATCCAGGTGTAGCATCATGCTGCCTTCATGCTTCAGTCTTGACGATTGCGAGTGGAAAGCGACCGATCCGTGTAACTCCTCCGCCCTTCCTCTGAAGGGAAATTCGGCCGAGACCACGCAGTATCCAGCCTTTACGAAGTTCTTTGCTTCCTCCAGTGATTCGGTTTCCGTGTCGCGAGAGTGGGAGTCCCTACTCTGTAGGGGGCCTCTAAGAATGAACTTCGGCTTTCCCTCGATTATCTTACTCTGCTCGAACGCGGAGACCTCTTTGATTTTTTCTATTATCTCCGTTTTCTTGTCTATTACAGAATCAAAGCTGAAGTCCCCGCGCAAAAGGAAGAATTTTTTATTAATAATGCCTTCAATGGAATCTTCTTCCATTTCGCATCCCTTTCTAATTTTTGGATCAATAAAGATTTAAAGTTTGTCCGTGGGATTTCCACATACGCACATGCAGTATAATGATAAGGTATAATGATACTTCTGAAATATTGGAGCCCGACAAGTAACGATCCACAAACTCTTTTTTTAAAATAAATACAATTATTTAATGGAATTAGTTTTTAAAAAAAATTATCCAATCTGAACGGTCTGTTGGCTAAAAAAAGAAGGAGGTTTACTCCTCAGGCATATGGAAGATCTCAATGACGAAGTTGTCAGGATCACAGAAGGAGACGGTATAGTACTGACCCCAATCCTTGATCTCCTCAGGCGGATACAGTGGTTCAATCCCGCCCTTCCTCATCCGGTCAGCAACGGTGACCACGGACTTCTTGTCTGGAAGCCATATGCCTATGCAGTCAGCTACCCCTAACTTTTCTTTCCCTGTCGGCCTCTGCCGCTTAACCCTAGGCTGGTCCTCCTCCGAAATTATTAAGTGAAACTCTTTGTTCCCCCAGCCCACATAGTCCTTTTCTTCGTAAACCAGCTCCAGTTCTAGAGCCTTGGCCAAAGTCTCGTAAAACGGTCTGGAACTCCTTACACTCCTGACCTCGATGGAGATGAAACCTACCGACGGTTGCAAAGTCTTTGCCATATGAATTCCCTATGATTAATTGCCTGCCCGGCTATAAAAACTAGTGAAATTGTAGATTTGAACTGAACAACAGTCATGACTTATCAGATAAGGAAGCCGATTATCACACCGATGATCAGTCCAGCGCTTAGTGGTAGGATGCCCAGAATAAGGACTGCGTATTGAGCTGCGATTGGTCCGTACTCGGTGACGAGGTTCTTTAGGCTGTTAAAGCTCAGATCAAAGAATCCGAGGTAGGTAACAATGAATAGTATTATGGCTGCTATAATGGCGATCTTCAGAATCTTCTTGAGGAGATATCCGACTATGATCCCAAGCACGAACGGGATGGCCATGACCTCGATCGCCGGCAGACCCGCCACGAATCCATGCAATGCGAATTGAAAGAGACTGCTTAGCAAAGACATTTTTTAACCTGAAGTGATCTGGGCACCCTCTTTTTTTAGTCTATCGGAAAAACATGGAAAAATCGCCCAAAAAATATGAGTTTTTATTCAAACTTTGGTTGCTTTTAATAATATTTTTTATTTTTTGTCACAAGACGCCAGAAATTCCAGCGATTCGAGAAAACGCTACCTTCGCCTTATCCTTCTATAGGCTGCCGCGATTAGCCTTACGAAGTTTGCCAGGAATATGCTCTGTCTCTGCAAGTTCCTAGAAAGAACCGCTTCCTCTGACGTGAACTCTTGCTTTAATTTATGAACGTCCGTTTTCTTAGAAAAGTAGAGGTAGATAGGAATCCCCATCAGGATTACTGCCGACCCAACAACCTTGTCAAAGAGAGAAGTGGCATAGAGCAGATAGAGGCTGACCCCGACCCCCAGCCAGGGAAGTATGCTTTGACCGGGTAGGCCGTGCTCGCCACTCTTTTTCAGAACAGACAGGGCTAGGCAAACGAGGAGATAGCAGATCCCAAGATTGAAGACTGCAAAGGATATGAGGGCTGATATTCCCGAAAAGGGCATGAGTGCCAAAGCTATCACACCCTCAATGATAATCGCCACATGAGGCGTCTTAAAACGGGGGTGAACTTTGCCTAGAGCTTTTGGGAGCAGCCCATCGAGGGACATGGCGTAAATCAAACGGGCCGTCCCCAGAACCTCCGTTTCATCCGTGCCCGAGACGGAAGCTAGAGCGCCAAGGCCAGTGATGGCGGCCCCAACTATACCAATGAGGGCCGTACTAACCAATACAAGAGGAATGGTGCTCTTTGAGAGTTCAGTCCAATTGACTACTCCGAAGACTGCAACGTTAGTCATGACATAGAAGAAGATCACTATAGCCATGCCTGTAATCATTGCCCGCGGAATGTTCTTTTTCGGGTTGACAACTTCACTGGCGGGAAGGCTACCAAGCTCGAATCCAGCATAGGCCCAGAATATTAGAACCAAGACGGTACCGAAATTGTTCAGACCGAGGGGTGCGATTGGTGTGTAATTTCCAAGGAGACTGGGTCTCAGCAGAATCGTCCCTATACCAAGAAGGATTATGAGAAGGAGAGGAGTAAGCTTTGCAAGAGTCAGGGCATCGTTGAGTCGTCCGGCCACCCTGACACTAACAATATTGATTGCGGTGATTACTATGATGAAAATAATTCGGACTAGCAGCTCTTCCCAGTAAGATAAAGGAATGAAGTACTGGAGGTAGCTCGTAAAAACTATGGCAAAAACAGGAAGTGCTATGATCTCGGCGATGCACATGCCCCATCCGGCGATGAAGCCGTAGAAATCGTCAAAGGCTTCGGATACGAAGGCAAATGACCCCCCCACATTTGGGACATAGTAGCTACAGTATCCGAATACCATCGCCAGGACCATCGAAATTGCCCCACCGATAATCCAGACAACTAAAGCAAAAGGCCCGATCAAGCCTGCGACGAGGCCGGGAACAATGTAGATGTCGCTCCCGACTATGGCCCCGATTACTATGTTCATTAGGTCAAAGTACGAAAGCTCCCGCCTTAGCCCCAAAAGCACTACCTTTATGACTTTTCTGCCAATTTTGCTTTAAAAAAGGTTCGCATAGAATGAACAAATCTCTGGTTTACCTGGAAAACATGGAAGGGTGATAACAACAGGTTTGTCAATCAGCACTTTTGCATATTTATCAGTAGTCAGCGCGCATAGCCAAAATTTCATGTATTTGTAAAAGAAGTCAGTGACAAAACGAAATCTCCACGTCCAGTGGAACCCTGGCTGCTTACACGATGCCATTCATTTTCTGTAGTTCGCCATGGTGCCCCATTTTTCGATTTTGTCATATTCCTTGTCGGTAGACTTGAAGTATACGAGGACTGGGGTTTGGTCGAGTTGTGGATCTTTTGCGAAAAAGGCTTTGTCGCCGTATCTTATGGCTTCGAGTGCTAGAGAAAGTTCTGAGCAGAAGATGTTGTATCGCCATTTGGCCCTTCCAATGACTAGGCCTCCGCTGACATGGCAATGAACGTTCAATACGAACTGGTTTGAGTCTTTGGTTAGCTCGGCAAGAACTTCGTCTCTCTTGAGGCGCGTCTGCAGTTTAGAAGTTTGTTTTGTGTCGTAGCAGGTCCCTATGGACAGAAAGAGATCGCCGGTGGTGTCAGAGTGTGTCAAAGTATAATACCTCGGCGCCTCTAAGCTATCTGAGGTCATCCTAGGTAAGAATGTGACGTGTAGTTTTTTAGGAACGAGTCGTGCCATTTCTCCTAAGTCACTAGCCTGAAAAATTTTTTACTGCCTAAATAGGATAGGCGCCACAAATACGGCAGAAATTAGATCGCTCTGGGGCCTCGGAGTTGCATTGGGGGCAAGCCTTTCCATGTCCAGCATGGCGAGGTGCGCCAATGACAGACCTAAAGACCTCATAGTACGCCAAGTGCTCCTTGTCGCGTATCGTCACCCTATCTTTTTCCATGTAGTAACTCTTTTTTTCGTTAAATTCTGCATCCGAAATCCGTGAAGCAAAGAGCTGCGGCAGAGTTGTCGTTCCCGAGCCGTACTCGATGGGGGTTTTCGTGCGCCAAGTAATCTCCTGCGGCAGCATGTCTTCGTAAGCCTTACGCAATATCCATTTGCCGTAGGCTTGGCCATCTTTGACGCCTATTTTATATTTTGAGTCTAGAGACATTGCATAAGATTTGAAGTCTGGATCTAAGAAGGGTATCTTCGCCACCATGCCGAGCGACTCTGCAAGCGGTATTGTGGAGAATGACATTGCCTCCCAAAGCTTTTGCAATTCAAGGTCAAGCTTTTCTTTTTTCAGGTTGAATAAAAAGCTGTAGCCTGCCATCAATTCGTCCGAACCATCACCTGTCAATATAATTTCAATGCCATCCTCCTTGGCCACGCGCATGCCAGCGAAGATGGTTAGGCTGTTTCGGATCTCCATGGGATCGAAGGTGCGCAGAACCTTCACCACGGGTGTAATCAGTTCGTTCACCTCGGCCTCATCAAGATAATGGATTTTGTGGGCGAAACCAAGTTTATTCGCAATGAGAGTGGAGTACTCGATGTCTGGAGCAGGTGCGCCCTCTAGTGCTACTGTGTAGGTGCTAGGACGGGCATACTTATGGGAGATAGCAGCTACAATACTGGTGTCAAGTCCACCAGAGAGCAATATTCCGATCTTGTTACCTGTCAGGCTTTTGCGCACAGCCTGATCAAGTAGACGGCGTATATCGGAGCAGATTTCTTCTATTTTGTCATCTTTATTCAAGGGGCTCGACTCCGGATCAAAACGATTTATACTTATAGATTAGGCAATCTAGTGCGATATAAGCGGTTTTGCTATCCACCCTAATATTTCTTGAAACTATTTATACCTATCAAATGTTTGCGTTGTTATTCATTTTCATAAAAAATGACAGAGGATATCGAATAGAAGATATTGATGCGATTATTCCATAGGTCAAAATTGTAAGACAGGTTCCATTCTTTTTATGAGTTACAAATAACTGTTTAAATGCTTATTATTATTGTTGCATATAATAAGGTGAATCAAAAATGAAAACTGATGTTGAATATCTTGAGTTCATGTGGCCGATGAGACATTTTTTAATTACATCAGGAGATGTTAAAGGAAAATCAAATATTATTGCAGTCAGCTTTTGTATGCCAGTCTCAAAAGAACCCCCACTCATAGCTTGCGCAATAGGGGGAAAGTTTTATTCATCCACGTTAATTGAAGAAACTGGAGAATTTGTAGTAAATGTTCCCCCACAAGATCTCAAGGGAGAGATATATTATTGTGGTTTTCATTCAGGGTATGATGTAGATAAATTTAAAGAAACAGGGTTAACCCCAAAACCAGCACGCAAGGTAAAAGCCCCTATCATTGATGAGTGTGTAGCCCATATGGAATGTAAGGTTAGGCAAGAGATGGAAACGGGAGACAAAAAATTGTTTGTAGGTGAAGTAATAGAGGCCTATGCAGATGAAGCTCTTGTGAGGGGAGAGAGGAGCGTTGAGTACGCAAAAGGGGACTTCCCAAAGAAAGTATATGCCATAAGGTTTAGAGAATAGGCAGGATGCCCACTTTTTTCTATTGAAAAGTTAAATGTTACTTTCAATAGTTAGGTATTAGGGATTGGAACAAGGCAATCTAGGGTTAGTGGTTGCTGGGATTACATGTATAAGCTGCATTGAGATGAATAAATTATGAGTAAAGCTGAAAATGGCAAATTGGAAAATAAGATAGAAAATAATACTTTTGGCGAGGAAATAAAAAATAAAGACAAAGTTTTCGTTCTTTTCTATGCATCTTGGTGCCCATTTTCCAAAAGATTCCTTCCAATATTTGAAAAGTACGCGAGAGGCAATCCGCAAGAATGCTTAAGCGTCATAATTGATGATAAGCCAGACCTTTGTGAAGCATACTCCATTCAATATTATCCTACGGTGGTTCTTTTTAAGAAAGGAGTAGTAAGCAAGAGGATTGATGCAAAACCTCTGGTTGGTTTGACAGAAAAGCAACTAAAAGAGCTCACCAGCAATCCGTAGGCACAATTCCTTTCGCCTTTATGCAAAGTAAGTTTGCAATTGGCAGGTTATTTTAGTGATTCATGGCCATCACTAAAGAAAACCTTCGCCAATGTGGAAGACGTCGCAGATTCTTTTATTTTGCAGATGTCGGGCATTAAGCTCTATAAGCACAATGAGCTAAAATAAATTGGGAGATTTTCACTTGAACGAAAAGATGAGGATAACATTGCTCTCCTTGGCCTGCTGTCTTCCTGCATCGGCCACATCCGACCAGCAGTACATCGAAAGAATAAACACCGCCTTGGGAAAGGCGAGCACAGAGGCAACCATAGAGAAGGTCTCGGGCCTTGATGCGGCCTTCGGTATGGGAAATGTGGACCTAAGCAGGCTCGTCCCCCTCTTCGACAAGTACGGGACCTCCATTGCCCCGGTGCTTTTTATTAATGGAGAGCTGGCCCTCTACGGAGGAGTGCCGACCGTTGAGAAACTGATAGAGGTCATAGAAAAGACCAAAGGCAGCAACCAGAATGGTTGATAGCGATGGTTACAGCCCTGATTAAGGTGGGAGTCAAAGAGGAGCACCTTGTGGTGGTCAGCGCCTGTTCCCTATCCGAAGCAGTGAAGGTATCGGTGGATGGTGCTGTGGTCCTAAATACCACCGTGCCTAGGCCACCTGGCATTGCGCAGATCGAGATCGGCAAAGAGGAGAAGCATCTTGTTAAGGTTGTGCTGCGGGAGGGTATAGTCTGCAGCATTGAAGTCTATGTGGATGACAGACTTTACAGGACTTATTGATTCCTAGGATTACAGAGTCCAATGAAAAGGAACATAGACTGATGGTGATGAATCCCTATGAATGCCCCTTTTAATCCTAGCTATAAATTTCCCAAGCCTCTCGAAGAAGCTGTCGTAAAATCAAGACCCAATAGGTTTTTAATGAATGTGGATATTGGCAGTTCCATAGTCCAATGTCATTGCCCAACCACTGGTAGGATAGGCGACATAGTCTTCGAAGATATCCCCTGTCTCCTTTCCAAGGCATTGAACCCCAAAAGGAAGACCGAGTATACGGTCGAGGCCATATCGCTGGACCCGATCCAGAAGGAAGGAAAATCTTGGATCGGCATTAACCAGGCTAGGGCCAACAGATACCTAGAGCATTTTCTGAGGACAGGACAGTTTAATGGGATGCTCGGCAATGTAACAGAAGTTAACAGGGAGGTCAAGCTTGGCAAATCAAGGATTGATTTTAGTTTGGGGTTCAAGGTAGGAAGCACCTTCCTAGAGGTTAAGAGTCCCCTTACTGAGTTACCCTTTTCAACCAATGTAAGACATCAAAAGAGACCGGCGATGAAATCCTTTGACAGGCTCATAAAACACTTTCACGATCTGGCAGAGACCATTGACCAAGGATCACGTGCCATTGTGCTCCTATGCTACCAGTACGATGCGCCACCCTTCCGCCCACCGCCCATGGAAAAGTCCAACGAGGATATAGAGAAGGTAGCCCTAGTCGTAGAGAAGAAGGGTCTAGAGACATGGCAGGCGAATATTGAGATAGACAAATATGCCGTGAGCCTACTTAGGTATTTCAGGCTTAAATTGTTCGAGTGATAGAAATGCTAGAAGACAAGATTATTCTCTACAAAAAAACAACATGCGAAAAGTGCAAGATTGCAAGCTTTGTTCTGGTGAGAACCCTTGAGTCCATGGGCATCTCCTATGACAATAAGGTAAGCGAGAGGTTTGTTGACACCGACACCGACGCCATGGTAGACTTATTGATGTTAAATTCTTTAGACCCCCCAGTGCTTGTGATAGGCGAAACCGTGTTGCGAGGTGATGAAGCAACAAACACGAAGTCAATAAAAGAAGCCTTGGTTAAAAATGGTCAAGGACAGCCCTAATGATGAACATCCAGTTGTAAGGCAGACCGAATGCGAATCATGATTCTCGAGCTTATTCCCCTTCTACAATTGGCTTACGGTAGTGGATTATCGCTAAGGAATCGGATCATCTTGGCAGCCAACGTTTCACCGATGTCTTCTTGGATGAAATGACCAGCGTCGAAACGTTCGTGAGGTTGGTCCTTGGCGCCCGGAATATGTCCTGTCAACCCTTTCTGGTTAGCTTCTGACCCCTGATTCTCATCAAGTTTTCCTGCGAGAAATAGGAAGGGCTTTTTAAAGTTCCCCAAAGCCTTCCAGGCAGGGGCATTTTGATCCTCGATGGCTGCGACCATTGAGGGAAATGTTCGTACCGCTGCTTTGTAAATCATGCTTGGATATGGCGCATCATAGGCTGCCGCCACATCTTGCGCCAGTCTATTGACAGCCATGGCATTAATCACTTGGCTGGGAGTAAAGTTGGGCGCCGTTAGGGCGTAAAGAATCCATTTCTGAAAGTTGGTTATGAAAGTCGATCGGGCGAGCGAGAAGTTAGCGGGCTTCGCAAAGTCTCTGAGCTCACAGTTTATCTTCACAGGGTTTGGAACCCGGAAAGGATTCATGCCTTTGGGGATTACGGGAAGTGTTGTGTTGGCTGCCACTACCCGAGCAAAAAGGTTCGGCAGATCCCCAACTGCTCGGAGCCCCATCAGACCTCCCCAGTCTTGGCAGAACAGGGTTATATCCTTAAGGTCCAGTGCCCCAATGAAATTTTTGAGTCGTTGAACATGCAGCTCGTAGGTGTGGAATGATAGGCCTATGGGTTTGTCCGATCGACCCATTCCAATATGGTCGGCTGCGATGGTGCGATAGCCTGCCGCAACCAATGGTGGAATCATTTTTCGGTACAGGTAAGACCAAGTTGGCTGGCCATGAAGCATTAGGACCACTTCGCCGTTTCTAGGCCCTTCGTCAACATAATGCATCCTCAGCCCATCTATCAAGGCGTAGTGGGGCTCAAATGGGTATTCCGGCAGATTTTTGAATCGTTCCTCGGGAGTGCGTACAAAGGGAATACCTGCTTCCGTTTCTTGAATTACTGCATCTTTGTCCTTTGGAACACAATCGGGCCAATCTGGCGAATCCATCAGTTTCCAATCAAGTTTGCCAGCAGGTGAATCGCCTATGGTTTTATCGATTGACCGATTAATCCACCATCTTGCAAGCTTGCTCATAGATAATTCCCAGCGTGGAACTGAATTTTAGGCTTTCTCTTTGTTTACTAGGCAAATTCGATGGTTGTTGGGTGTGCGATGGCGGGAAGGGTTAGGATTTCACGCCAGGCTTATTGCGCATCGAAGACATTAGCCAGGGGAGGACGACCAAGGAGGATATGAGCTCAGGCAGGGCTTCCCCTCGGAAGAATATTTGCTGGGAGTAGAGCAGCCACGGAATAACCGCAACAAGCACCAGGAGGGCTAATTTGGATTTTTTCTCAAACAAGTAGATCATGGAGGTAACCAGCAGCATCAGAAACAGGAGCACCGAGACGTAGAAGTGGAGGATGCCGTAGTTCTCGTTCAGTCCCCCCACCACCTGCAGGGAGAATCCCGTCAGAGCCAAGGACCAGGCAGTCTTTGATGCAGTCCCTCTCAGGGAGAACATAGCGTAGAGGATGAGCAGAAATCCAGTAGTCAGGAGCCCAACATTGAAGATGGGCGCAACACTACTATGGCTGACGTTGCCAAGATCGCTCAGTGCATTCCCTGTCCAGCTGAACCATGGAGAGAGGACAACAGATATGCCTATTGAAGAGTAGAGGGCTAGAACTGCCAGGAAGAGGTAGACTGCTCCCGGCTTGAATTGCAAGGGCTGCATGGTAGAGACCGTGCTCAGGTGTCCTTTATTTCTTTATTCATGTATACGGCAATTTTTATTAGGCAGCGAATCAATTTTTCTACTCTGTCTACGTCTTCGAGCCCAGGCATCTTGAAGCTAACCAATATTGTGGCCTTGGCAATCGTTGTTATTGTAAACAGCATTGCGGGTTCTGTGGGCCTCAACGGGCATACGACGGGATATCTTTCAAACGTATATCCTAACCTCTTTCTGCGGAAGGAGCGGCGAGATTGTTTGGCGCACTAACGATTAGCTCACCGATGAGAAAGGCAAGGAGCATGCTACGCCATAAAAAACAGCTAGCACCCCCAAAGAAGGTCAGTCTTTAAGAAGATCTAATTGAGATCATAGTAAAATGAGGTAGAATTTTGTGGTGAAACATGCAGATATAGTCGGATTCGTTCCGTTGCTCCAAAAACTCGAAGTAGTCTACGCAAAGAACGACGGCAATGGCGGATTCTACAAGCAGCCTGCCCTTGCGCTGGCAGTCGTTAAGGACGAGACGACCCCGTCGGTAACGTTCCTTGTGCCCATGGTTTCCATGAACAGGGAGAAGGAGATAGACATTGCGCATGAGGACAATATAATAGGCTATGACGATGGATCGCTGGCTATAGACTGGAAGAAGGTTGCAGAAAAGTTCGAAGTGACCAAAAAGAAGCGATGATCTTCTTTCTATTTTTTGCTGGTTTTTATTTCGCAATTTTGCCGATACGTTGGATATGGTAGGTTGGAATCTTTATTAATTGATAATGCATGCATAGCGATCAGCACGGGGAGGATAGGGTAAACGATGGAAAGCGGGACTGGAGGTATCCTCGAGGATTTTGCATCGGCGCTTGTGGAGCCATGGTACGAAGCACTGGCAGACCCCGGCAAGGCCCAAGGGGATGCCTTGAAGGAGCTTCTTAAGGGCTATGCCAAGACAAGCTATGGTTCCGAATACGGTGCGAAGGATGTAGGCAGCCTCCTCGATTTCCAGAGGGCATTCCCCATAGTAAAATATCGGGATCTCAAGCCATATCTGGAGAGAATCAAGCAGGGTAGCTACTCAGCCTTGCTTCCCGAACCGGTAGTACGCTGGGTGATGACCAGGGGAACGACAGGCACATCCAAGGTTATACCAGCCACGCAGACCCACTTGGCACAGGTCCTTACGCTTGGTGCCCGAGGAATAGTTAACTTTGCGCTGAAGAGGAAGGACTTTGCTGTCCTAAAGGGGTGTGTTCTAAACCTGAACTTCCCCTCGGAGGTAGCAGTTTTGCGCACCGAGAGAGGGGAAGAGCCCTACGGTTACAGTTCGGGGACCTACGCCAAGCTGAACCCTGCCCTCGGGGAAGCAAGGCTAGTACCGAGGCAGGAGGAGATAGACTCCCTAGGTGGCGGTCTAAGGCAGGAGGACTGGGAGGCAAGGTTTGAGCTGGTCTACCAAAAAGCCAAAGGCGTTGATGCCAAGAGCGTTATGGGTGTTGCGCCCGTAATTGCAGAGTTTGCAAGGTACGTCCATAAAAAACACGGAATGTATCCGAAGGATCTCTGGAAGATGAAGGGATTGTTCCCTACGAGCGTTGCAAAGATCCAGACCAACTATGCGCCACCGATGAAAAGGATGTATGGCAATGTACCTGTTGTAGAGCTCTACACGGCCACGGAGGGGGTTTTTGCCCAGCAGCTCGATGATCACCCCTACGTCTGCCCCAACTATGATGCTTACCTCTTCGAGGTGGCAACCGGCAAGGGGGTCAAGCCTCTCCACGAACTGCTCGTGGGGGAGTGGGGGAGGCTCATAATATCGGGACCTCTCTTCCCGAGGTACGACATCGGGGACATGGTAGAAAGCGCCGGCAAAGGATATTACCACATATTCGGCAGGTCAAAATGGCTGACTCTAACCGAGCACCGCCTATTCAACCTGTTCACGGGAAGGGTTTTCAGAATCTAGGAGCTCTCCGCCTGCCAGAGAACGCTATTGCAATTATCAGCATTCCTATCACAATGATGATATATGGCCATAAATTGATGGGCCTGATAGCATCGCCCAATCCGAACAGGAACACTATGGCGCCGCCTATGAAGAAGCCTATGAACGGGTAGAAGTGGCCTCTGCGCGTTGCCAGGGCTAACCCATCGAGGATGATTATGATGCCCAGTCCCATGAGGAAGTAGGGCCACCAGCTAGGGATATAATGGACAAGGAGCAATGCGAACGATAGACCCAGCCAGATTATGATTATCCCTACAAAGACAGAAGTGATCCATCCACCCCTTCCTCCCTTCTCGCTCTTCTCGCTCTTCTCGTGTTTCTCCACCTTCTCCTCATGCTTCTCGTTCCTGTAATAGGTTGGTGGAGGCGGTGGGGCAGGTCCTGCAGATGCCTGAGCTACAGATCTCCCGCACTTGCTGCAGAATGCTGCGTCCCCGCTAAGGGGTGCTCCGCAGTTGGTACAAAACTTCTGCTCGGACATAATTACCAATGATAAATGTCTTTAGGTTGTATTTAGATTTTGCAGAGTTACGAGAATGGGCTAAAAAAAGAAGGAGGATAAAGGAAGCCGATTAATCTGACTTCAGCTCAAAGTCAATATCCTTTCCCTTCTTGGCAAAGAGCTCCATTATCACCTTCCGCTCCACCCCTGCAACTACTTTTCGGGTCCAGACCACCATGTCTGGATTCACGCTTAGGCTGTCAATGCCGAGGCGAACCAAGAATTCGGAGAGTTCGGGGTACTGGCTCGGGCCCTGTCCGCATATGCTGACCGTCACACCCTTGGAATGCGCGACCCTGATAAGGTGCGAGATTTCCCTAAGAACTGCAGGATCCCTCTCGTCGAAATATCTCGGATCCTGCCCTGGGAGTATGGGAGAGTCTCTGTCAACGCCAAGGGTCAGCTGAGTCAGATCGTTGGAGCCTACACTGAAGCCATCGCAGAGCTTGGAGAACTCATCAGCCATGAATATTATAGAGGGCACCTCTGCCATCAGCCAGACCTTGAAGTCTCTGTTCCTCTCGAGCCCCTCCTCCTTCATTATCTTGAGGCACGCTTCCACCTCCCAAGTTGCCCTGACAAAGGGAAGCATCACGAAGACGTTCTTGAGGCCCCACTCCTCCCTGACGCGTTTTATGGCTCGGCATTCCAGCCTGAAACCGGGGGAGTAGAGCGGAGAGATGTACCTGCTGACTCCCCTCCAGCCGATCATGGGGTTGCTCTCCTGGGGTTCGTACTTCTCGCCACCCTTGAGCGAGCGGTACTCGTTTGTCTTGAAGTCGCTGAACCTCACCACAAGGGGCCGCGGGTAGATCTCCCTTGCGATCCTCGAGATGCCGCTGGCGAGCTTGTCTATGAACTTCTCCTCCTGCTTGTTCTCGATCAAATAGAGTGGGTGTTCGCCTATGACATCGGCAATGATGAACTCCACACGCATGAGGCCTATTCCGTCGAAGGGGAGGTTCTTGTACTTCTCGATCATGCCAGGCTCACCTAGGTTCATGTAGATCTTAGTACCTGTCGGCGGGTAGGAGCCGGTGCCGTCCAAAACAGTGGGCGTCGCAGCCTGGGCCTTCTGCTCCGCAACGAGTGCGTCACCTTCGAAGACCATACCATGCGTGGCATCCACAGTTATCAGTTGCCCTGTCTTTAGAACAGTGGTAGCGGTTCCAGTACCGACAACGCAGGGTATGCCCAGCTCCCTGCTGACTATTGCAGCGTGGCAGGTTATGCCTCCACTGTCCGTTACTATGGCAAGCGCTTTCCTCATGGCGGGAGCCCAGTCCGGCGAGGTCATCTCGGTAACGAGTATCTCGCCATTCTGGAACTCGCCTATGTGCTTCGCGTCAAGAATGACATGCGCTTTTCCTGCCACCATGCCTGGCGAGGCAGGCAATCCTCTTAAAAGTCGCTTCTTTTCCCCACCCATTGTCATTACCTCTTCTTTTTTGGTTTCCTTCTGAGACCAAACGGTCTCCGGTCTGGCCTGTACAATACACAAGACCCCGTCCTCTCCGTCGAGGGCCCATTCTATATCCATGGGTATGCCATAGTGTTTCTCTATCTCGAAGGCATACTTACCCAGCAATAAAACCTGCTCATCTGTAAGGCACGAGCTCTCCATCATCTCCGCTGGTGTGGGAACCTCTTTTATGAAGCCTAGGCCCTCATCGGAGGGTGTCCTTACGGTCATTATCTCCTTCTTCGATATCATCCTCTCTTGGATGGAGAGATCGGACTTGTTTATCACGAATTGATCCGGCCTCACCCTGCCCTGGACTATGCTCTCGCCAACACCCCAGGTCCCCTCTATTACGATGACGTCCCTGTTACCTGTCGCAGGGTCTAGCGTGAATATGACCCCGGCTGCCTTGCTGCTTACCATCCGCTGTATGCCAACGCTGAGGTAGACCTTCGTCTCCTCGAAGCCCTTCGCCTTGCGGTAGGCAATGGCTCTTGGCGTGTAGAGGGAGGAGAAACACTTCACCACATACTTCAGCAGCATCTTCTCGCCTTTGACGAAGAGGTAGGTGTCTTGCTGCCCAGCAAAGCTGGCGCCCGGTAGGTCCTCTGCAGTGGCGCTGCTTCTCACAGCCACGGTCGGGTCCTTGGTCTTCAGGCGCTGACCAAGCTCCCTATAGGATGCGAGAATCTCTGCTTCGAGCTCTTCGGGGACCTTTGAGCTATCCATGATCTTTCTTATCTCAACAGACGCATGCTCAAGGGATTCGCTGTCCTCGGAGTCCATCTTCGAGAGAGTTTTTACTATAGTGTCGGAAAGGTTGTTCTTCTGCACGAAGAGCCTGTAACCCTCGGCAGTTATCGCGAAGCCTGGCGGTACTGGCATCCCGAATGATAACAGTTCTCCGAGGTTTGCGTTCTTGCCCCCCACAAGGCCAACGTCGCCTTTGCGGATTGAGTCGAAATGAAGAACTAAGGAGGGTTTAACGGGCTTTGGCATCGATAACACCAAGTTATTTAAGATTTCTCCTATGAATATATAAAACCTTATCCATGATGCATCATAAATTGCTTCAGTTTAGGGTAATTCTAATATTTGCCCATCCTGCTCAGGGGTTAATTATCCAGAAGATATGCGAGAGAATATTCGGGTAGAGCCCAAAAATGCAGAGCAGAACGACAAAGGATATGATCGGCAGCCAAAGCAATGGTGACGGATCCCTGGCTTTTTCAGTGACTTCGTTACTCTGGCCGTATAGTGCCCGCCTAGTCACCCAGAGGCCGTAACCTGCCGTAAAGACTGTGGACACTACGGCTACGATTAGGAGCGCCAGGCTTGCCAGATTAAGGCTCTGGCCAACTAGGGAGTAGGCGAATGGTAGGAAGATGAAGATCTCCCCCCAGAAGCCAAGCAGTGGGGGGATCCCTGCAAGGCTCAGGAAAGAAGCCAACAGGGCGGAAGATGTAATGGGCATCCTGCCTGCCAGGCCGGAGATCTTCGGCAACTCCTCGGTGCCGAGCTCTTTCTTGTAGACCCCCGAGACCATGAAGAGCGATGATTTTGCGAGCCCGTGGGCGATCGAGAACAGCATGGCGCCGAAGAAGCCTAATAGTGAGCCGGATGCCACGCCAATCAGGACGAAGCCCACCTGGCTTATGCTCGAGTAGGCAAGCAGGCGCTTCAGGTTGCTCTGGGAGATGGAGGTAATGCTTCCATAGAAGATGTTCACAAGCCCGAGGAGGATAAGGATCAACTTCAGGTTGGGGATGTTCAGTGCATTGGGCACAACAGAGTAGAATATCCTGACCAAGGTGTAGGCGCCTACTGCCACGGTGATGTAGGATAATATTGATGTAGCCGGGTAAGGCGCCTCGAAATAGGCGTCAGGGAGCCAGTCGTGAAGGGGGAAGACTGCGCTCTTAATAAGCACGCCAGCAACGATCAGCGAGATGGCAGCTGCGAGGGTAGGCGTGATAGCTAAAGATGTAGTTATTGAGAGGATATCGAAGGTGCCAAGGATGCCACCTAGAATTAGGATCCCTATTAGTATCAGGATGGCAGAGGATTCCTTGTATATGAAGTATTTGAGGGCCGCTGCGCCCCTCCTCTCCCCTCCCCATATTCCGATAATCGACCACCCAGAGATCAACAGAAGCTCTAAGAAAAGGAAGAGAAGGAGTAGATTTGCCGAGGAGAATATGCCAATTAAACTAGTAACAAGGACAAGGTAAGCCGTGAAGAAGCCTTTTCGCTTAACTTCAAAGAAGCCTGTAGCATAAACAGCTATTGCGGCCGATAATCCGAGTGTAACTATGATCATCAGAGCGGACATGCCGTCTGAAAAGAGCCTCACATTGCCGATGTAGCTCGTAGAGAATAGCGTGAAGTAGGTTCCACTTATAGGCACCAGCATAGAAAGCACGAACATCAAGGAGAGGAATGCAGATGTCAGAGCCCCGGAGAGCTTGGAGGACCACCTGTCGGCAAGAAGAACCAAGAGCGAACCTGCTGCAAGGGCGAAGAGAATGTAAGCAATGTTAGGGCTCTCTTTGAAGAGCGTTAAGGGAGAGACCTGCGCGGCCTGCAACATAACCGAGAAATCCATCAGCCAATCACCACCAAGGCAATTATCAATAGGATGATTGCCAGCCCAATTACCAGGGCGAGTAGGTTCTCGTTCAGGTCTCCCGTATGGGTCTTTCTAAAGGTTGACGTGAAAGAGACAAACACCCTGACCGCCCCCCTGTTGATCGCCGGGAATATCCTCCCTTCTATCACGCCGGAGAGCCACCGGCTGAGGGCCATGATCGGTTTCACGAAGATTGTATAATATAGGGCATTGATGTACCACCTCTCGATGAAGAACTTGCGGACACTCGCGAGGACCTTGCTCTTCGCTCCGAACTGATGTCTGCCCTTGACGTACATTAGGTATGCCGGAACTGCGCCCAAGAGCAGGAAGGCGAAGGAGAGGGCTCCGATGAGGATCATGACGCCTAGATTTACCCCACTGACAGAGCCGCTGAGACCAATAATCACTTGAGAATATTGTGAGAATGTTGAAACGAGCCAGTTTCCCAGGTAATAGCCTATCAGCCCCAAGGCAACTGTAAAAGCGGAGAGAGTCAAGAAAGGCAACAGCATTGAACGAGAGGGGTCTTGTGTATGTTCGGAAGTGCTCTGGTGATCTGAAGGCTTGCCGTAGAATACCAGGCCCATCATCCTCACGGTGTAGAAGCTGGTAAAAGAGACCGTAATCAACCCAATTATTAGCAGCGGGAACTGATTGTAGAGAAAGGCAGACTCAAGTATCATGTCCTTGCTCCAGAAGCCGCTAAAGATCAAGGGGAAGCCCATGAGGGATAGGGACGCGAGAAGCATGCCATAGAATGTGAGGGGCATCTTCTTCCTAAGCCCGCCCATGTGGTATGTAAACCTCGAATTGACGGCATGGATCACAGCGCCCGCACCAAGGAAGAGGGCTGCCTTGAAGATTGCCTGGCTCATCAATTGATAAATCCCACCGGTGTATCCTAGCGTGAACTGAGCAGCAGTTCCAGCAATGCCCATGGCCAGCATCATGTAGCCGATCTGGCTCGCGGTTGAGTAGGCGAGGATCTTCTTTAGCTCATTGGAGACGGTAGCTTGAGTGGCGGCCACGAAGGCAGTAATGGCGCCTATCCATGCAATCACTTCGAAGAAGCCGAGGAGGCTTGGATCGATGAGGGCAGCAACGTAGAAGATCGGAAATACCCTTGCAACGAGGAAAACGCCTGCGTTAACCATTGTGGATGCATGGATCAGCGCGCTGACAGGTGTTGGCCCAGACATGGCATCGGGGAGCCATTCCATGAGTGGGAGCTGCGCTGATTTCCCTATCGCGCCACCGAAGATCAAAAGGGCGGCAGGTAGCAGTAGAGCACGCGCGCTGGACGTCAATGTGGGAACGCTCTTAACGATTTCAAGGAAATTTGGAGTCCCAACGGCGATGATCATCAGGATTATGCCTGCAATCATGAGCACATCTCCGAACCGTGTCATGATGAAGGCCTTCATACCGCTGTGGGAAGGCGGGTAGGCGCTGCTGCCCTCGCCCACCCAGCTTTTGAGCCAGTCCTCCTTCGAATCCTGATACCAGTAGCCGATCAGCGCATAGCTGCAGAGCCCGACGCCCTCCCAGCCGATGAGCATCTGGAAGAAGTTGTCGGACATAATTATCAGAAGCATGCTCCCAATGAAGAGACTCATGAAGAACCAGTAACGGGTAAGACCTGAATCGCCCTTCATATAGCGAACTGAGTAAATCATTATCAACAGGCTGATGAACGCCACAACGTTTGCAAGGATTATACTTACCGGGTCTATCAGTACTCCAGCATTGATCTGTATGGTAAAGGGAAACGGCAACCGCACCCAGCTTACTTGGAGATCAGTAGGCAGCGAACCCCATAGCCAGGGAAGCATCAAAAGGGCTAGCACAGCGGTTGCTAAGGAGACGCAGACTGCAAAGTAATCCCTCACCCTCCCGCCTACTTTAGAGAAGAGCAGGATGGCCAGTGATCCCGCGATGGGGACGACCCAGCAGAGCCAGGCAGGGGAGTATGCGAGCCATTCATACACCATGTGATCATCTCCCAAACAATGCCGATACAGCAGCGCCTGCGCCATTGATGAATAGAGGCAGAGCCAGCGTCACAACGACACACATGACTGCCAGGAGGATCAGAGGTACCAACATCGAGGCAGGGGCTTCATGAGGCTCAGGCTCGCCTTGGCCGGGCTTGAATTCCTTGAAAGCTAGCCTCTGGGCGAGCCAGAAGTAGTAAACCGCTGCGAGTATACTATTTATCAGTAGGATGGCCGTGGCTGCTGCCATGAGAGGATCAAAGAGCAGGGTCGCCGGTGCTAGGATCATAAGTAGCTTGCTCCAGAACCCGCCGAGCGGCGGGATGCCGGCAAGGTTAAGGAGTCCTACGGTGAAGGAGCCACCCGAATAGGGCATCTTCTTGGCAATACCCTCTAGACGTGAGATCTCACGAGTGCCCGTCGATCGCGTGAAGCTGCCCGCGCCCAAGAAGAGGAGGCTCTTTCCAATGCCGTGATTGAGGAGGTGGAGGATGGCCCCCGTCATTGCCATGTAGGCCACATAGGAGTAGGCTGGATATCTTGCCAGGACATAGGCAGCCACCCCGGCTGCAAGAATTATGAAGCCCATATTTGCCACACTGCTGTATGCCAAGAAGCGCTTGATGTCCTTCTGTGAATAGACCATGATATTACCGACAGTCAAAGTTACAGCCCCAAGGGCTATGAGAAGGGCGCCGAAGTTGTATATCGTGGGGTTGAAGTCGGTAAATAGCGTCCGGAAGATTGCGTAGACGCCCACCTCGATAACAACACCCGAGAGCAAGGCGCTCATGGGGCTCGGGGCTGCAGGATGGGCATCGGGTAGCCAGGTATGGAAGGGGACTATTGCGGCAGTCACGCCGAATCCAACCACTATGAGGACGAGGGAGAAGTATCCTGGAGGAGTCGCCAAGGCGGGCATCCTGAGGGCTATCTCGCTTAGGTTGAGTGTTCCTGTAATGCCATAGATGTAAGAGATCCCATAGAGGGCGATCAGGGACCCGACAGTGCTCATCACCAAGTATTTGAAACCGGCTTCAAGGGGTTCCCACCTGTAGTTTCTGAAGGAGACAAGGGCGTAGGCGGATAGGGACATCATCTCCCAGAAGATGAAAAGGGTGAAGAGGTCCCAAGAGATCACAACTCCCAGGAGACCCGATATTAGTAGGAGGAGCAGGGCGTAGTACTTGTCGAGACCATCATCGACCTCCATGTATCTGATGGAATAGATTACTGCGAGCAGCCCCAGCCCTAGAATTATAAGGCACATGAAGACGCTGAGGGCGTCAACGCGGAGCTCCACCCCAGCGGGAGGACCGAAGATACCAAGGCTCATGCTCACGGGAAGGCTTGGAATGATCTGCACGGCAGCAAATATCGCCGGGATGAGGCTAGCGACGGCTATGAGGGCGAATAGGTACTGCCGTTTCCTGAATGGTGCGGAAAGGAGGATAATTGCAACGGCCCCAGCAAGAGGGAAGATCAGGAGATCCAACGGCGACACCAAGGCTACCACCTCAGCCTCTTGAGCTTCCGAGCATCAACGCTGCCCGAGCTCCTGAAGGCTCTTATTATCAGCGAAAGGGCATAGGCGGCGACGGCAGCACCTATTGCTATGGAGATGAGCACTATGGAGGCGGCGAGGGGGTCTGTCGTTGTACCATTCCAAGCCATAGAGATGAAGTTCAGGTTCACTGCGGCTGTCATTATCTCGATGCCGATGACTATCTTTATCATGTTCCTCTTGGTGACCACGCAATAGATTCCTATCAAGAAGAGTGCCATTGCCGTGGCAGTGAAGATATCACTCATTCGGCGTCATCCTCCGGGGCTTCCGTGGGCCCCTCATCTGCACCCTTGGATGCGCCCTTCTTCTCGGCCTCCCTGAAGATCGCCGATATCGCCACCATGGCCGCAATTACTATGAAGATCTGGGCAATAGTGTCTATGCCCCTGTACGTCCAAAGGAACCCCGGATTGTTCTCGAACGGCACTCCATTGCTGTGGTTCCCGCCTAGCGAAATTATGGACGAGAAGCCGAAGATCACAACTGCAATTATCAGTGCAATGGAGATAAAGGCGACCACGCTCGTTGCCTTTGGCACGGTCAGTCAACCCTCCTCTTCTTCAGTACGTGAAGCATTGCCAAGAACAGAACCGTGACTGCGCCTGCGTTGATGGCAAGCTGGAAGACCGATACATAGGGGGCGTCCATGATGTAGAAGGCGATGGCAACGAAAATGCTCATAATTGAGAAAGAGATCGCCATCCTCATGGGGCTCTTCACCTCGGCGGCAGTCAGCGCTGCGGCTATTATTAGAGCAGCCACCAGAACTTCTAGGGGGTCTATCATCGGATCTCCCTCATCTCGAGCGACTTCCTGTCATAGGCTGCATTTTCATAATCCGTGGTATAAAAGATCGCCTTGGTCGGGCAGGTCTGCTTGCATTGGCCGCAGAACATGCACCTGTCGAGGAAGAATTCGGGCCGCCTCTTCTTCGGGGCGGCATCGTCAGGGATAACCAGAATTGCAGAGGCAGGGCAGTCAAGCTCGCAGAGGCGGCAGCCAATGCAGAGCTCGATCTTGAGGCTGACGCGCCCGCGGAAGCCATCAGGCAGGTGCACAGTCTGCTTGTCAAAGGGGTACTTCTGAGTTGCCCTCTTCCTGAGCAGGTTTTTGTAGGCTTCCCTCGCGATAGACATCTAAAGCAGCCTCCACAGAAGGGTTATGAAGATCTGGACCATGGAAAGCGGGATTAGGTAGCTCCAGGCGAACGTGAGCATCTGGTCTATCCTAATCCGTGCGAATGCTCCCCTTATGGTGACGAGTATTAGGAGGACGACCAGGATCTTTGCCACAAGGTACACTGGATAGAGCAGATACGCCAACCCTGGCACCACAGGACCTAGGGGACCTCCGAGGTAGAGGACTGCGGCCAACGCTGCGATGAAGACCAGCTCTAGGTCCTTGGCCAGTCGCAGAAGTGCGAGTTTCCTGCCAGAGTATTCCGTCATCCAGCCTGCCACTATCTCCTGCTCGGCCTCGGGAATGTCGAAGGGGACTCGTTCTAGCTCCGCTTGAGCTGCAACTAGGAAGATTATGAAGCCTAGGATTTGGGGACCAAGAATCACCCATGAGTGCATGCTCTGCCAGTTCACTATGTCGGCTATCCTGACAGAACTCGTGAAGACACATACCCCAACGATGGAGATCATCAGTGGTATCTCAAAGCCCAGAAGCTGCAGCATTGCCCGCTCTGCCCCCATTAATGAAAATGAGTTCCTTGAGGAGAAACCCGCCAGGAAGACCATGATGCAGAAGAAGGTTAGGGTCACTATCGCGAAGACGACGTCTCCACTGAAGGAGATTAACCCACTCAGGGCATTAAATGGTATGAGGAGCAGGGCAGTCAGCATCAGGGCGGGCAGTGCTAGTGGGACCACGTCAAAGAATAGTCTGTCGGCGAGTTTCGGGGTCAGATCCTCTTTTGACATCAGCTTCACAAAATCAGCGAATGGCTGAAGTATCCCAATGGGACCAGCAGAGTTTGGACCTACCCTCTTCTGGATGTCAGCATAGAACTTCCTGTCAATCCACTCCAACACGAAAGAGAGCACTATGACAAAAAAGAAGCCGGGGTAGATGAGCATCTGAAGGAGCAGGATATAGTTAATGATACTGAGCAACTCCTCTATCTGATCACTCTCTCAACTCTTGCTGTGCAACTGAAGCATGGATCAATGGACGCGAGGATCACGGGCACATCGGCTATGTTGATTATCCTGCCCCCCTTTGAGCTGAACATATTGACGAGGGCAGTGAGGTTAGAGATGGTCGGGGTCCTCACCTTGTAGCGGTAGGGCTTGTCTGAACCGTCTGCCCTCAGGAAATGGATCAGTTCGCCGCGTGGAGCCTCCACTCTCGAGAGGAAATCACCCGCTGGAACCCTTCGCGGCATAGGCTGGGAGATGGGCCCCGAGGGGAGGTGGTCGAGGCAGTACCTTATAATATGGATTGATTCCAGAACCTCGTCAAGCCTTACAAGTATCCTCGCATAGGAGTCGCAGCCATCATAGGTGATGACATTAAAGGGAACGAGGTCGTGACCGCTGTAGGGATCGTCTGCCCTGACATCGACCTTCACGCCCGAGGCCCTTGCGGTGGGACCTACTGCCGAGAACGAAGTGACTTCAGAGGGGGTAATTATGCCAACACCCTGGGTCCTGGCGATTATTGATCTATCGCCTAGCACAAGCTTCTTGTAATAATTCATCCGCTCTTCGAGTTTATCCATCCCCTTCCTTATTTTTGCATCTAGCTCGGGTTGGATATCTCTCCGAACACCACCTATAATGTTGTACGAAGTTGTTATCCTGTTCCCAGTCAGGGATTCGGTGAGGTCTAGGGAGATCTCTCTGTCCAGCCAGATGTACATGAAGAAAGTCTCGAAGCCTATCTCGTGACCGGCAACGCCCATCCAAAGAAGATGACTGTGGATACGCGCCAGTTCCTCATTGATGATCCTAAGGAATTTTGCCCGCTCTGGCGCCTCTTTGCCGAAGACAGCCTCGACTGCCAGAACGTAGTTAAGGGTATGGGCGGCGTTGCATATGCCGCATATGCGTTCGATGAGGTACAGGTTCTGTATATAGGTCCTGCCTTCGATTGCCTTCTCTATCCCCCTATGGTTGTAGCTCACGTCCAGCTTGACGCCGACAACGTGTTCGCCCTCGACGGTGAGCTTAAGCATTGCGGGCTCCTTTAATGCGGGGTGCTGGGGGCCAATAGGAATGTCGAAGAATCGCTCGTAGCTCGAAGCCATTCTAGCTAGCCCCCCCTAATAGGATCTGGCGTCTTGGCTACGAAGGACTTCCGGAGCGGGTAAACCCCCTCGGGCCAGTCCTCGGAAAGCAGGAATCTTGAGAGGTCGGGGCTGTTCTTGATGTTAATGCCCATCATTTCATGGATCTCCCTCTCATGGATCACTATGCCCGGAAGTATACTCGCAAGCGAGTCGATCTCGGGTTTTTCCGTGCTAAGCAGGACCCTGACGGTCACAATGGTTTTCCTTCCAAGGTGGAGCAAGACTTCCACATTCCCGCACATATCTATGCAGGTGATTGCAATGACGTGGGAAACGCCGGAATCCTTCAGGAATTCTACGAAACGGAAGTAATTTTCAGGTGCCACGGTAGCTAGGATGCGCCTCGCCGAGGTCAACTTCACCTCAATCACATCATTCCTTGTCTTAATCGATTGGATAAGAGTCTCTTCCTCGCTCATGCTGTCGCCTTCTCTATCTTCATGAGTAGCTTCACAACTCCGTCGATTATGCTCTCGGGCTTTGGCGGGCACCCCGGGACATATGCGTCGACGGGTATGACCGTATCCAGACCGGCATAGACACTGTAGCACGGACTCTTCCCCTGATTGGAGAAGGTCCCGCCGCTCATGCAGCAGCTGCCCACAGCCACTACGAACTTTGGTTCGGGCATCTGGTTATATATCCGCAGTATTCGGTCTCGTGCCTGGCGGGTAACTGGACCAGAGACAACCATAACATCTGCATGCCTCGGGCTTCCTTTGAGGAAGACCCCAAACCGCTCTAGGTCGTAGCGGGGGGTCAAGGTCGCGAGGATCTCTATGTCACAGCCGTTGCATGAGCCCGTATTGAAGTGAATAATCCATGGGCTCTTCCTCAAAGCCCATTTTCTCAATGCCATTACCTTCGCCTCTTGAGAACAGGTATTGTGTACAGGGCGACTCCAGCCAGGGCTACGTACAGCAAAGGCAGTAAGGGCGTTGAGGCACCGAAGGAGAAGATCAGCATTATGGCGATGACGTCAAAGACCAGGAATGCAGCCGCAAACTCGAATATGTGAATGCTCACGGGAGCGTCCACGGTCTGCACCTTCTCGCCACAGGCGTAGCCTGAACTCTTGTCATCACTGGCACGCGTCTTTGATCTGCCCATCAGGTATATGGCAAATACTACAACCAGTGATATCAGAAACGCCACTGATGGAGTATCGAGCAGATCTTCGAGCATACCCCTTACTGACTCCAGATTCTAATATTCTTTTTTATCTTATTAATCTCCATGGCATTAGGATATTTCCGAAGATTGTGGTAAAAATAAAGTTAACGGAGGATCCTGAACTCGTTGAGGTCGTTCTTTGGATCCTCCCAGTTTATATGAAAGTTTTCCACGGCAGAGCCAGGCGGACCAATCCTCAGTTCCTCAACAAACCTTAGTAGTTTGTTCTTTTCCCCCTCCACGACTACCTCGACGCTCCCGTCCTTCTTGTTCTTGACATAACCGGCCAGAGCGAGCTTGTTCGCGGTGCGATAGGTGTAGTAGCGAAAGCCAACGCCTTGGACAACGCCTGATACCGTGATCCTGATCCTCGCCAACAAAGTGCTCCCCGACAAATTATTTTATAATGCGTTGGGTATAAATAACTGATTAATTCCTCAAATTGCTCTCTGCTTTTGATTCATTACACAATTGATTAATTCTGGTAGAAAAAATAAGTAGCATATCAATTTAAACATTGCCTAAAAGTGGGATTAACCGTTACCTTTAAAATTAAAGCCTGTAGAATTGGCTTAGGTGTTCTCCGGCTATGGATGAGTCTACCAGGATCATCGAGAGCGGTGAGGAGTTACTCCTCTACCTTAACGAGAGGAAGAGCTGGATAGTAAAGGTGGAGCCAGAGAGGAAGTTCCATAGCCATAAGGGGATAGTTGACCTCGGTGAGCTGATAGGCAAGCACTACGGCTACGAGGTGAAGACAACCCTGGGTGCTAGCCTGAAGGCAATGCCCGCGGACTACCTAGACCACCTCGAGAGGATCGCCAGGAGGACCCAGGTGATATACCCCAAGGACATGGCCTACATAGGGCTCATGGGGAACGTCAGGTCAGGCAGCGTTGTGCTGGAGTGTGGCACCGGCAGCGGTGCACTCACAAGCTACATGGCTGGTCTCGTTAGGCCCAATGGCAAAGTAATCACCTACGAGATCAGGGAGGAGTTTCAAGCCAATGCCAGGAAGAATCTCGAGCGGCTTGGGCTTATGGACTTCGTTGAGATGAAGCTCAAGGACATAACCGGTGGCATTGACGAGAAGGGGCTGGACACTGTAGTGCTCGACATGGCAACCCCCTGGCTTGTCATTAGCTCGGTGTATAGTGCGCTCAGGACAGGGGGGAGGGTTGTTAGTTTCAGCCCGACAATCAACCAGATCGAGAAGACCGTTGACGAGATGCAGAGGACAGGATTCGTCAGCATCAAGACGGTGGAGTTAATAATGCGTACCTATAAGGTAAAAGTTAACGAGACGAGACCTGATATGATAATGGTCGGTCACACAGGGTACATAGTCTCTGCAAGGAAGTGCTGATATGGAGAATGTCCTGAAATCCCTTAAGAAGGCGGAGCTTGACGCAGGCAAGATCGAAGAGGATGCCAACCAGAAAGCTACCGAACTGGTCAAGAAGACCGAGGAGAATGCCAGGAAGATGGAAGCGGACTCTGAGAAGTTGTCAAAGGATACTGGCGAGAAGCTCATGGCAAAGAGGATGGATGAAGCAAAAGCAGAGTCCGAAAGGATCAAAGGGAAGGCAGGTAGGGAAGCAGAGGAGATGGGCAGGAAGGCAAAGGAGAACATGGTTAAGAGCGTCGACGAGGTGGTCGACGCCGTGGTAAAGAAGATGAAAGCCACGAACTAGCTGAAACGAGGATCAGAAATTGACTGACCTGACCTATGCCGCTGTAAAAGCCTCGGTTAGAAAGGGCGGGCTTTTTACTAATCAACAATTGATCGATCTGGCATCGTCCAGAGATCTTAAGGATCTGCTCAACAGGTTGAAGGAGAAGTACCCCTGTTTGGTCAATGTTCCTCCATCATTGGTGGCTCTAGAGGGTGCATTAATAAAATCTTATGCCGATGAGATAGATGAATTCGCGAGGGCAGCTCAGGATATATCTCCAATTCTGATGATGGCAAGGCGCGAGGTTCAGGAGTGGGAAGCTGTCGATCTGCTAAAGGTGCAGCTGGGCATTATTCCCCAAGAGACCACTGAGGGACAGAAGAGGGTGAGCAAGGAAGAGGCTCTGGGGCGACTCTCCGCTGGTGGGTTCATCCGAGAGGCCAACGAAGCCACGCGGGTTTATGAAAAGTACAAAGTGCCTGCTCTGATCGATTCGGTTTTTGCCAGGGCTAGAATACTCAGGATGATGGATGAAAAGCTTGAGATGGATGACGATGTGCTTGAAGGTCTGAAGGAGTACCTGAGGCTCAAGGTTGATTTCTTCAATCTCGATACCCTTCTAAGGGGGATCAGAAACAACATAGACCACAAAGCGCTGGAGGAATTGCTCATATATAGGGGCGGTAGCCTCTCGAGCCAGCTGTTGAAGGAGGCGCTGAAACAACCCGATCTGGACAAGGTTCTGTCGCTCCTGGAGAGCGCCGGTCTCCCTAAGGTAGATAGCCCCAGGGCGCTGGAAAGGGTCTATGAGGGCAGGGTCTCAAAGATGATGTCCAAGACCTATTATAGCGGCTACGTGGATACAGGGGCAATCCTGGGATATCTGGAGCTCAGGTTCAGGGAGATCAAAGACATAATCCGCATTGCCAATGCCGTGAGCAGGAATATTGATCCCAAGAGGATTGCCCAAGATTTCATCTTTTAATTGGTATTTCGTTGGAGAGCTTGAAAGGCGTGAACATTACGCCGCCATCCTCGTAGAACCTGCTAAAGAATTCGTAGAAGTGAAGCCTCAGGTCCTGGGCTAGGACTATTACACCCTCAATTAGCATCACGAATATATTGCCAACAACAGCCAATAAAATACCGAGGACTCCACCGCCCACCAAAGAGCCGAGCGCGTAGAACACGTAGGTGAGCATGGCATGGGCAATTACCATGGCGAAGATCCTTAGGTATGAGACCGTATTCGAGACAAAGCGGATTATGGTGTCGAAGGTCTCGAAACCCATCTCGCCCAGGGCAGATAATCCCTTGCCCAGACCATCCTTTGCCATTTCAAAAACTGGTTTTGCCAAAAGAAATAGGAACAGGGGGGCCAGAATCAGGTAAATTGGCCATGTGGAAAAGTTGAGCCCGTAGACGGCGACTACATAGATTGACAGAAGGTAAAGGGCAAGTTTTGGCATGTTCACGAGAAAAGCATCGACTCTCTTCTTCTGGAGGAAGTTGTTGGCTATCCCGATGACCATGCCCAAGGTTATCTGGAAGATACCGATGGCCAATGCGAAGATGAAGAGGGTCATAATGTTTTGAATTACACCTTGCGGTGTGATGAGGCCCGCGTATATGTGAATGCCAAATGCGTCCCCGTAAAGTATTGCACCCATAAGAGAGGCAAAAATGCCGCATATGATCAGGTAGATCCCTATCTTGGAGAGGGATTTCGTAAATTTGTAAAAAATGAAACCTAAACAAGCCAACATGATTCCATGGCCAATGTCCGGAAACATCAATCCAAAAAAGATTGGGAAAGTGAGTGCAAGAATTGGCGTTGGGTTTATTTCATTGTAGTTCGGAACGCCATAGAGGTTGGTTACGGTGTAGAAGAGGTTGATGAATTTGGGGTATTTGAAGGTGACAGGCACCTGATTCGACGAATGCTCTTCATTTAGGGAATAGATCATTCTGCCTTCGAGTCTAGCATTTAGGTCTTTTATCAAGGTGCCCCCCTGCTTTGTGGGAACATAGCCCTCGATCACTGCCCATCTCTCTTCCACGGAACTCTTTTCTTTAATGCTTAGTACCGAGTAAGCATCGGCAAGAAGGGAGTTTAGGTAAGCCAAGCGTGGCTTCAGGCCGAGGGCAGACTTCTCCTCCATGGTCAAGGTTTCATTGGATCGATTCATCGATGCCTCGAAGGATTGGAGGTTGTTCCCCAGCGCAGAGTACCCAGGTGGCATTCCTTCCAAGGCTTCGAGGGAAGAATAGCCCTTCTCCGTTGCTGATTGGAGTAACTTTTTCCTGTCCTCCTTGAGGCAGAGGACAAGATAAATTGTCGGCTTGCTGGTTATAGCATAGACCAAACTGGGGCTAGGTATCGCCGCTGCCAAATCCCCGGGGGTCTCAACCTTAGGATAAAGGATGATTGGGTTTATTCTATGGAAATACTGAAGATATTCCAACGATGTTGCCCCGACTTCGGATGTAGCATAGCTTTTCCAGAGATCAAAGAGAGGTCTCGTCCTCGCATCCTTTTGGATGCCAGCGTCCAAGCTCTGGACTTCTCGCTCATAGTCCTGGAGTTCCCTATCGACGCTGCCGATAAAGGATGGCCAGTCAAATGCTTGAACTGGTGGCAAGGCCTCACGCTTCGTAGGCTCCATGTTCCCTGACAAAGAGTCGATCTTGGTAGTAACCTCACGCAGCCTGCCCAAGAGCTCCTGAATTGATTCACTGAGCTCCGATCCTGTGGGACCCTCCGCCTCTTTTAGGTGGAGGTGGAAAGCGCCGTGCTTATTGAGGGAGTCCATTACAATTTCGGAATCGGATTTTAAAAAGAGAATTTTTGCCTGGGACATCCTCTCTGGGCGCAGCATCCGCACAACACCCAGGCGTCTAGATCATTGTCCAGAGGAGGATCGCAATCACTAACCCATAGATAGCCAATGCCTCGCACAGGGTCACTATAAGGAAAGCCCTGAAAAAGGTCTCTGGCTTTTCTGCGAGTGATGAAACGGCAGCAGCGCCGGCCCTTGCCAAGCTTATACCTGCGCCCAAGGCCGCCAGGCCTATGGCCAGACCTGCACCTATGGCCATTAAGCCGGCTTGTGGGTTTGTCGTAGCCGCGGTTACTGGGACTTGAGTTGAAGCCAGTACGCCGGTTACGCCTATAAAAAGCATCAGAACAGGAGTTACGGTTACAAGAATAACAAAGAGCAGCTTGCGATTGTCAGGAGATATGTCTCTAAATTTCATTTGTCAATCCCTTCCGATTATTTAGATTCTACCTCTTTATAGCTTTCGTTCTTCCTTAGGTCTATATTTATGTTTATCCCTTTGGAGAGGGAGTCCACTTCTTTTGCGACTGAATCCTTCTCCTGATCATAAATTCTTTTCAGTTCATGGTCGATCGTTTCGCTCATTTGCATCACTTTAATGTTAATCTTCTCTCTAGCAGAGACTTTACTTTCTTGACCCTGACGAACTCCTCCCTATCCCTCTCCTCGAGGACGCTGGCGATAAGCGTGACCGTGGCCAAATACTGAGGAATTAGGAACTGCTCCAGGGCGTTTATCCTTTGCTGGGTCTTTTTTACCTCTTCCACCAGCCGTACCAAGGTGCTCTCAAGCTCCGCAACCTTGATCATGATTGGCAGTGCCTGGAAGAACTTCTCTGAGGTCTCGTCCACCAGGATGGAGGGCTTTGAGATGTCATAGCCGATTGTCTTCTGGATGTTTGTCAGCTCAAAGGAGATTGTTGTAACGCCCATCACCTTGCGCTTGGAAGAAGCAAGGTCGAAGGTTATCCTCGGAACCCTCTCTGCAGCCTCAAGCTCTTTGGTCCCCACGACCACGGCAGCCGAGTCCAGTGAGGCGTAGGCTTCCTTGAGGACCTGGCTCAATTCTGAGCGGGTCTTTGTAGCTTCGCCCACCCTCCTTGTGACCTCGAGGAGGAGGATGTCCCTCTTCTCTTCCAAGAGGTCGTGGGCCCTTCTCAGGAATGCGAGGGTCCTCTTGAATTTGATGAGGTTCATCTTCGACGGGGGGACCTTTATGGACATGGCGATTCTCTCATGGGTGTTTGTAGTACATCTTGATGAACTTGTCTGCTATCCTCGTCAGCTCCGATTCTTGTATCAGAGAGAGTTCTTTCCATGCCAGGCCAAGGGTGGTCTCTAGGCTGCGGTTCTCGTCGAACCTCTGGCTGAGGAAGCGCTTCTCAAAATCCTCGCCGAACCTTAGGTAATCCCTGTCCTTGTCAGTAAGACCCTCCTCACCGATGATGGAACTCAGTGACCTAAGATCCTGTGCCCTTGCATATGCTGAATAGAGTTGGCTTGCGACTGGTGCGTGGTCTTCCCTTGTCTTGCCCTTGCCGATTCCGTCCTTCATGAGCCTGGAGAGGCTCGGCAGTATGTTGATTGGTGGATAGATGCCCCTCCTGTGGAGGTCTCGGTCTATGACTATCTGGCCTTCGGTTATGTAGCCGGTCAGGTCGGGGATGGGGTGGGTGATGTCGTCATTGGGCATGGTGAGAACGGGCATCTGCGTAATGCTACCCTTTCTGCCCTTGATCCTTCCTGCCCTCTCGTAGATAGAGGCGAAGTCGCTGTACAGGTAGCCAGGGTAGCCCTTCCTGCTTGGAACTTCCTCCCTAGCGGCGCTGATCTCCCTCAATGCTTCTGCATAGTTCGTCATGTCTGTCAGTATGACGAGTACGTGGAGGTCCTGCTCGAAGGCCAGGTACTCCGCTAGCGTTAGAGCGCTCCTCGGGGTGACCAGCCTCTCGACTGGCGGATCATCTGCCAAGTTCAGGAATATGGCAGAGTTCTTTAGGGCACCAGACTCCTCGAAGCTCCTCTTGAAGAAGGAAGCCTCATCGTGCTTGATGCCCATTGCCACGAAGACCACGGCGAACCCGGTCTCTTCCCCCACGATTGTTGCCTGCCTTGCGACCTGGGTTGCGATGAGGTTGTGGGGGAGGCCCGAACCCGAGAAGAGCGGCAACTTCTGGCCCCTCACGAGGGTATCCATGCCGTCTATTGCGGATACACCTGTCTGGATGAACTGCGTGGGGTAGTCCCTGGAGTAGGGGTTCATAGGAAGCCCGTTGACATCCCTGTTGTCCTCGGTAAAGGGCGGCGGTCCACCGTCCATGGGCTCGCCTATTCCGTTAAAGACTCTTCCCAACATCTCTGTGGATACAGGTATGGTCAACGGCCTGCCTATGAACTTGACGGAGGTCTTTGTAGTAGAGAGGCCCGAGGTTCCCTCGAAGACTTCCACGGCAGCAATTCCTCTGTTGATCTCGAGGATCCTCCCCCTTCTCACTACGCCGTCCTCGCCCTTGACCTCGGCGAGCTCTTGGTAGCCGACGTTGGATATACCCTCAACGAAGATCAAGGGTCCGCTTATCTTAGCTACGCCACGGTATTCCATGGATATTTGCATGATCAGCTTGCCTCCAGTTGATGAACTTCATTGATCAACTTGTCGAGGAAAATATCTATCTCATCGACCTTCTCGTTCTCTATGGACATCCTGAGCTTCGCCATATCGGCGAGAGAGGGAAGGGCAGCGATCTTCGACGTCGGGATGCCCTTCGACACGACCTTCAAGGCCTCATCGTAGAAAGTCAGCATTGCAGTCAACAGCTTGAACTGCTTCTCTGGCGAGGAATAGGTGTCGATGGGGTCGTAGGCATTCTGCTGCAGGAATCCTTCCCTTAGGAGCCTCGCAACCTCCATGATCAACTTTTCAGGCTCCGGCAGCGCCTCTGGACCCACGAGTCGGATGATCTCCTTGAGCTCATCCTCCTTCTTGAGTATATCCAGTGCTCTTATCCGTAGCCCCTTCCACTTGCCCTCGGTGTGGCTGTTCCACCATTTCTCCACGTAGTCCACATAATCCGAATAGCTGGTGAGCCAGTTGATGGCGGGATAATGGCGCATACTTGCCAAGGAGCTATCCAACGCCCAGAAGCACCTAACGAATCTCTTGGTGTGCACAGTGACGGGCTCAGAGAAGTCACCTCCTGGCGGAGAGACTGCCCCGATGATTGTGGCCGACCCATACTCCCCGTTGAGGGTCTTCGCCCTGCCTGCTCTCTCGTAGAATTCGCCGAGCCTTGACGACAAGTAGGACGGGTAACCTTCCTCGGCGGGCATCTCCTCCAGCCTTCCTGATATCTCTCTCAAGGCTTCAGCCCACCTGCTGGTCGAATCGGCCATCAGTGCAACGTTGTATCCCATGTCCCTGAAGTACTCGGCTATGGTGATGCCAGTATATACGCTGGCTTCCCTTGCCGAGACGGGCATGTTGCTTGTGTTTGCAATGAGGACCGTTCTCTCCATCAAGGGCCTACCCGATTTGGGATCCCTCCATTCCGGGAATGTGAGGAGAACCTCAGTCATCTCGTTACCCCTCTCCCCGCACCCTATGTAGACGATTATCTCAGAGTCGGACCAGGCGGCAAGCTGGTGCGAGGTTATAGTCTTGCCTGTGCCGAAACCACCAGGGATTGCAACGGCACCGCCCTTTGCGACTGGGAAGAACATGTCTATGATTCTCTGGCCCGTGATTAGGGGTTCTGATGGCTCGAGCCTCTCAATATATGGACGGGGCTCCCTGACGGGCCAGCGGTGGTACATCTTGAGGTCTTTGGTGGTACCATCCTTGGTGACCTTGGCGATGACCTCCTCTATGGTGTAGTCGCCTTCTCCAATGAGGTAATCCAAGACACCGCTGACATTGGGCGGGACGAGTATCCTGTGCTCTATGAGTGGTGTCTCCCGGACTGTGCCCAAGATCTCCCCCCCAGAAACCTTCTCGCCTCTGGCCTTTGTGGGGACGAAATGCCATTTCTTCTCCCTGTTCAGGGAGTTGGCCTTGACGCCTCTGGGGATGAAGTCACCCGTCATATCTTTAATGACATTGAGGGGGCGTTGGATGCCGTCAAAGATACCTTCCAGAAGACCAGGACCCAGTTCAACGGCAAGGGGAAGACCGGACCCTGTCACTTTCTCTCCCGGCTTGAGACCGACCGTGTCCTCATAGACCTGTATTGTGGCAACGTCTCCTTCGACCCTCACTACTTCGCCTATGAGTTCCATGTCGCCTACCATTGTAAGCTCGTGCATTTCTAAGCCAGACACACCCTCGGCTTGGACGACCGGTCCGCTAATTTTTATTATTCTTCCGCTGATGATGCTCATCTTGATATCACCTAAACAATGATTCTGCTATCCTGCCCCTTAGTGACTGTTTCTCAGACTCCAGTATGCTATCTATCGAACGGTCCACCGATGCCTTGGAGTCCTTGGTTATGACTATAAAGCCGCCTGTGCCCAGGTTGTGAGCCTCGATCTTGGCATCATGGCCTGCGGCTTTCTTTAGGTTCTCCCTCCCGAGGCGTGCGATGTCGGCGTTGTTGATAAGCACCTGGCCGACCGGGACCGATATGGAGATGGACTTTAAGTTATCCAGAATTAGTGATTTGTACTCGGGCGTGGCAACGAATGCCTGGAGCTTCTTTCGAGTCTCCTCCAGAACTGCGTCCACATAGGATTCTTTCAGTTTGAGCATGGACATCCGAGAGTCGATCTCGGCTTTGGAGATCTCCTTGCGCGCCTCGATCTCGGCCATCTCCCTGTAGGAGGAGAGGATTTCGGTGCTCCGCTTCTGGGAGTACTTTTCAGATTCCTCAAGAATCTCGCTGGACTTATGCGAGGCTTCTGCAACAGCAGCTTGTGCTTTGGCCCTTGCCTCTTCGAAGACGGCGTCGACAAGCTTCTTGAAGCCCTCTGCCTGCGCGCCGACAGACACTGATGGAGTCGAGGTCACATTTTAACACCCATTATCCTGCTTATGGTCGATTTGAGATCGATGTCTGCAGAGGTCTTTCTTCCAGGAACCTCTACAATCACCGGAACGACTAGCTTCATTTTAATCTGCTCTATTTTATCCTTTACCTGGGAGGAGTAATCGTGATCCACGAGCACAATGCCAAGGTTGCTCGTTTTGAGGATGGTCTCTAGGGACTTTAAAAGTTCCTGCCCGGAGCTGACAGGGACTACTTCTACCCCTGAGCTCTTATATCCATTTACGAGTAGCGGATCACCGATGAAAAAAACTTTCATCCAAAACCCTTACCTGTCTCCTTTTGAAGGATGAAACTCTATGAGGGCTTTCACTTTCTTTAGCTTTTCTATCAGCATGTCGTAGCTGGCAACTAGCTCTACTATAAGCCCCATATTTGGGGGGGTTTTAATCATCTCCTGTGCGATCACCATTCCTTTGGAAGGATTGCTCAGAGAAATGGAATAATTAAGGGCAGCTGTCACATCTTTTGATTTTTCATAGTGGGAGGAACCATTTGCATGGAAGTGCGCGAATAGCGTTGGCACCATATAGCTGCACAGTCCTATCAATGGTAGCACTAAAAATGTTGGGATTAATAACACTTTTTAAAAGCTGCAGATTGAATCTGTTTGCATATTCCCATTGAGAAAGATCACTGGGATCGGCCGTCACTTCAGATATTAGCAAGTCGGTAGCATGATATATAAGGAAAAATCGAGCGATTATTTGGTGCGGATCCTAATGAACATCATAGCCGATCTCCACCTGCACAGCCCCTATAGCATGGCTGTGAGCAAGGAAATGAGCTTCCGAAACCTGGAGCGCGGGGCGGTTGTGAAGGGCCTTGACGTCCTAGGCACGGGTGACTTCACCCATCCAAAGTGGAGGGAAGAGATAAGGAAGCTTTCCGGAGAGGAGGGGCTCCACAGCATCAAGGACGCAGGAGAGGTTAAGTTCATTGTGAGCGGGGAGGTCTGCACACTCTTTGACGTAGGTGGCAAGACAAAGAGGATACACCACCTGATACTCCTTCCATCCCTAGAACTGGCCGAGAACCTCTGCGTTACCCTTGGCAAGAAGGGCAACCTTGAGAGCGATGGCAGGCCGACGCTCTCCATGACCGGAGCGGAGTTGGTGGATGCAGTGGCTGAGCTTGGGGAGGAGTGCATGGTAGTACCAGCGCACATATGGACTCCATGGTTCTCCCTCTTCGGCGACAGGGGAGGGGTCAACAGAATCGAGGAATGCTATGAGGACCAGACCCCCCACATCTACGCCCTGGAGACGGGGCTCTCCTCCGACCCGCCAATGAACTGGAGGGTGAGCGCCCTAGACAGATTCACGCTTTTATCCAACAGCGACAGCCACAGCCCTAGCCCGTGGAGGATAGGAAGGGAAGCAAATGTCATCGAAGTATCGCATCTCACCTACAGCGAAATTGTTGAGACAATCATGCACAGCAAGGGGAAGGTAGCTACCATAGAGGTCGAGCCGTCCTATGGCAAGTACCACTGGACGGGCCACAGAAACTGTGGGGTCTCGGTGCCTCCAAGGGAGGCAATAAGGCTGAAGGGCATCTGTCCAGTCTGCGGCAAGAAGATGACGAAGGGCGTGGCAGAGCGTGTCGAGGAGCTGGCGGACAGAGAGGAGGGAGTGGTTCCTGAAGGTGCTCAGAAATTCATTGAGGTCCTGCCATTAAGCGAGGTCATAGCCCTCGTAATGGGTAAGGACATCTTCTCGGCGGAGGTACAGAGGAAGTACTGGGAGATCGTCAAGGATTTCAAGAACGAGATTGAAGTCCTCATTCATTCTCCCTACGACAGTCTTGTAAAGACCTGTGGCAGCGAGATTGCAGATGTCATCCTCATGAACAGGGAGAATAGGCTCCTAATAGCCCCTGGCTACGATGGTGTCTACGGCAAGCCTGAGCTGAAGATTGGAAAGTCAACATCAGAGACGAGCAAAAAGGAAGAGGCGAAGAGAAAGGAGAGATATTTAAGAAAGGCGAGGAACCTAGACGATTATATCGATACTGGCGGGTAGATTCAGATGCAAAAAAGTCCTGAAAGGAAGGTCTGGTCCGAGAATTACAGCGAGTGGTTCCATAAGATCATAGCCGACATTCCGGTCTACGATACCAGGTATCCGGTCAAGGGGACTGCCGTCTGGACTCCCTTCGGCTTCAAGATCAGGAAGGCTGTAACCCAGATAATGAGAGATGAGCTGGAGAGGACGGGCCACGACGAAGTGCTCTTCCCGCTTCTGATCCCAGATTACATGCTGAACAAGGAGGGCGAGCACATAAAGAGTTTCGAGAGCGAGGTCTTCTGGGTGACACATGGAGGTACAACGCCCCTAGACGTGAAGCTGGCGCTCAGACCTACCAGCGAGACCGCCATATACCCAATGTTCAAACTCTGGATCAACGCCTATACGGATCTTCCTCTGAAGATCTTCCAGCTAGTAAACGTATTCAGGTACGAAACCAAGGCGACAAGACCCATGATAAGGGTCCGCGAGGTCAGCACATTCAATGAGGCACACACAGCAAATGCCACAAGGGAGGATGCTGAGGTCCAGGTCGCAGAAGGAGTGGAGATCTACAGCAGGATATTCTCGAGGCTGAAGTTGCCCTTCATCAAGTCCGTCAGGCCAGATTGGGACAAATTCCCTGGCGCAGAGTACTCCATAGCCTTCGACACCGTACTTCCTGACGGCAAGGTTCTGCAGATGGGGACTGTCCACTTCCTTGGCCAGGGCTTTGCCAAGGCTTTTGACATCAAGTTCATGAAGGCTGACGGCGAGTACGCCTACGTTTGGCAGAACTGCTACGGCATATCAGAGAGGCTGATAGCATCACTCCTGTCAGTCCATGGCGATGATCGCGGACTTGTCTTCCCTAGCTCCCTGGCGCCGGTACAGGTGGCTATCATTCCCATAGTCTACAAAGGAAAGGAGGAGGAAGTTATGAAGAAATGCCGCGAGGTTAGGGAGGGGCTGGAGAGCAAAGGGATCCGGGCGATCCTGGACGATAGGAAGGAGCTCACCCCTGGCAACAAGTACTTCACCTGGGAGCAGAGGGGGGCGCCTGTCAGGGTAGAGATTGGGCCCAGGGACCTGGAAGCGGGCACAGTGGTTTTGGTAAGGAGGGATACCCTGGAGAAGCTGGTGGCCAAGGCAGACACGATCTTCGAGGAGATCACGAAGCTTTTTGCCGCTGTCGATTCCAACCTGGAGGAGAGGGCCAAGATATGGATGAAGGAGAGGATCACCCAGGTCAACGACCTGGAGGAAGTAAGGAAGAAGCTGGACGTCCAGGGGGGAATAGTCGAAGCTCCCTGGTGCGGAAACAGGGCATGTGGCGAGGGCATAGAGTTAAAAGTCGATGCAAGGATTTTGGGCACACCCTATAAGGAGGGGGCAGAGGGCGACCTTGGCAAGTGCATCAACTGCGATAAAAAAGCAGAAAAACGCATCAGGATTGCCCGTTCTTACTAAACCCATCACTGGGTAGATCTGTCGGCGAAGTGTTTCGTCACTGACTTTGGCTTCATCTTGGAAACAATATATTCGAATGCCAGAACCGGATCACTCTTCTCGCCGCAGGTGAAGACATCAACAGTGGCAAACTTAAACTCGTTCCAGGTGTGAATGGCAAGGTGGCTCTCCAGTAAAAGAGCCAACGCAGAAACGCCGCCCTTCTCTCCGCCGAATTTCCAGACCTTGGTGTCCCAGATGGTCATCTTTGCTACCTTGGCAGCTTCAATGACCAGGTTCTTCAGGGCTGATTCGTTGTTGATGTAGGAAGCATCGCAGCCGTAGAGGTTGCCATAGACGTGCTTACCGACTATCGAAGCAGTTCCTTCTGAAGATTCCGTCACCTTAGAGTCTAGAACCTCCTCACAAATTGGCAATTTTAAATTAATAAATTTGCACAGAACTGAAAGTCGTATATAAATATTCTGTAGTGAAAAAATTCGAGAAGAGAGATCAAAATTGGAAGGTAAAATTTACCTTCTGCGCCTTCTCCTTGTCTGGTCTTCCGGCGGAGCGTAGACCATCCTCTTCAGGAAGTTCTTCTTATTCCTGTGGCGCGGGCTCAGGCCAACCCTTTCTTTTCCCTGCACCTTGGGGGTCTGGGATCTTACCTTTCCCGCCTTTGTAAGCGAGCCATGTGATGGCATATATTTCGCACTCGGGGTTATCCATCACATTGTGGAATAAAAAGCTTTGCATGACCATCTGTCCAAGAGTTTTGCCACTTTTTGCCCAATTTAGTCAGGGTGCACACCAGCATCCTTGACAACCTTTGTGAGCACATCCAGTGGGGCGGATGTTTTTATTGCCTTTGGGTGGAAGTGGGTCAGTGAGCTCTCGTATCCAATGGAGTTTAGAGTTTCTATAATCTTGGATATGGGGGGCACATCCCGCCTAAGCCTGCTGCAGATATGGTCAAGGACGTAGTAAGTTGGGGGCTTATCGCTCTCGGAGATGAGAAGGTTAAGAAGCTTTTCTATGCGTTTTCCTGTGTTGAGGAAGGAGCGATCCTCGGCCAGCATTCTCTTCATAAATTCCCTCTCACAGAGCCTGCCACACCAGAGGGGTCCTGCCCTTTTAATGGGCTTCCCGCACGCCCCACAGCTGCATGGCCAAGGATCGTTCAGCTGGAAAGTGCACCTCCACCCGCAGGAAGGGCAGTGGAAGATGTAACCCATGGACGATGCGGATGAATCGCCCCTCTTCGCTCCCAGAGAGCACCTGAGGTAAGCGCGCAGGTAGTGGTCAGCGCTGTAGGATAGAAGGACCTCTGTGCCGAAATCGTATTTCAATGCCTCCCTGACGGCGGTCCCGATCATTAGCCTCAATGCCACCTCATGGCAGAATTCCGATCTGAGGGGCGTGCCTCCGTACTTCCTGATGCACGCTTTGCTGTAGATCCCACAGAGTGGGGCTGTGTCTGTGGCCGTTATCGCCAGCAAGCCGCCGTTCTTCAGAGCTCTTACGGCACAGTCGAGGAACGGTGAGGGCGTTCCAAAGGGGTCCACATCAATGTAGTCGAACCTCTTGCCGGGCTCGGCGTGCTCTGTGAGCAACAGGCAGGCATCCTTGTGGAAGATCTCAACAATGCCCTCCAGCTTATTGATGCGTACGTTCTCCGAGATAACGGGTATCGCATCGTCATTCAGATCCCCGATTACAGATTTGTTTATGTAACCAACCTCTTTGGCAAACCTGATTCCCCTAGCGCCAAGTCCGGCGAGGGGATCGCAAATGTCTAGGGGGCGGTCCCGAGTCTTTGAGAAGACGCCCAGAGCAAGGACAGCCATGTCCCTGCTGAACTCCATGCGGGGGTTGTAGAAGACAGGGGCCTTGGTGGGCTCATATCTCCCTTGGAAGGTATAGGATGCAGGATCGGGGACAACCAGATCAGTCTTTCCCTCTCTTACTTGGGAGAAGATCAAGCTCTGGCACCCAGATCATATAATTCCATGGCTTTAATTAAGATGCCCTCCCCGTTGAAGCCTTTCCCATTCATGATTACTATATGATCTGAAAAAGAGGTTGCAAGCATAACCTTAACCTGGATCACTGCTTTTTTAAAGCCTGGGCAGAGCATATAAATGAAGTATATGAAGTTCATTGCAGGCATCGACGAGGCAGGAAGGGGCCCGGTAATAGGACCGATGGTTATAGCTGGGGTCCTCGTTGACGAAGAGAGGGTCCACGAGCTCTTGAAGGCAGGGGTGAAGGATTCCAAGAAGCTCGCTCCGAAGAAGAGGGAAGCACTTCTTGGGCCCATAATGGAGATAGCCGTGAAGCATCACGTGGAGGTGATTCCTGCCAGCGCAATAGACGTGACTCGTCCCCTAAAGAACCTGAACCGGATCGAGGCAGGAGCTATGGCGAAGATCTTGGATGCCCTCAGACCGGATCTCGCCCAGATAGGGAGCGCAGACGTCGTGCCCTCGAGATTCAAAAGGATGGTAATCGAGGAGATGGGGCATGATCAGGCAATTGAGTGCGTTCACCATGCGGAGGATATGTATCCAGCTGTGGCGGCGGCATCAATAGTCGCAAAGACAACCAGGGATAGGCTGGTGGCATCGCTTCGTCAGGAATACGGCGATTTTGGATCAGGGTATCCCAGCGATCAAAAATCAAGAAATTTCATCTCAGAATACATTGCAAGTGGGAAGCAACTTCCCTCAATAGTGAGGAGGAGCTGGAAGACCGTGGAGAATTTGGAGAGCGACTGATTTTTTAAAAAGAAGGGTTCAGCAGCTCAGTTTATCGGAGTCAAGAAGGTGCTCGAGGTCCCTCAGGGTTCGGAGCTGTTTCACTTCGTCGATCCTGATTATCACTATATCCAAGTCCCTAGGTCGGGTGTCCCCAGTCACAAGAACGGGCTCGACTTCCATGAGCTTCCCCAATTCCGTAGCAGTTTCAACCCTCTTGTCCAACGCCCCTTCCCCGGACTCCCTATCATTAGCCAAAAAGCTTACGCCAACATTGCCCGCATGCACGTCAATGGGTGCATAGTTGAAACCTATTACCTTGCAGCCTATCTGGCGGAGCTTTGTGTGGAGCTGCCTCGCAACTGGTCCCGAAGGGCTCCTGTCTAAGGGCTCTGCATTAGACCGCCACTCGAAGACATCAATCCCTTCGGTAACGCCGGCGTTCAGTACCTCCTCGAGTCTTGCTACGGTGTCGAGGATAGCGCCCGTCTCTCCCTTCTCATACTCGTAGATTGACTTGGCACTGACCCCCACTTCCTTTGCGAGCTGCCCCCTTGACATGCCCTTCTCTTCGCGGAGGCGCCGGAGCACGTTTCCATCAACCCTAAAGTAGAGGCCTCCCCTCTTGGAATAGACAATTGGCAGTTTGCCTCTTACAGCCACATCCTTGAAGGTCTCGGCACTGATGACGCTCACGCCGTACCTCTCGTAGAGGGTGCCCTCCTCTATGGGTCCACTCTGAACCCTCTGGCCCACGATTATTGGTGATGCCGAAAATGCACTGGCCAGGGAGCGCAGGTCTTCTGCGGACTCCTTGCGCTCGTTGTCGGCATTGTCGAGGGTTTTTATGAGAAGCTTGGTGCTGCCCTTCTTCGCAACAACTTCTAGGCAGCAATCCTCTGAGTCGACTTCTGATAGCGAAAAGCCTGCATCCTGCAGAATCCGAAGTATCTTGACGAGAGTATTTTTGGATTCGTCTCTCATTTTCGCTTCTAAATTAACGTTGGCAGAGAGAGATATAAACCCTAGTCGATGGGAGCATTTGCCAATGAACAGTGATGGATCAGAGGCGGTATCCGAATACGATTAGTGATGGGAATTTTTTTGTTAGTTCAAGGATCTCTGGTTTGTAGATGGTACGGTCATCTGAAGGTCTTTTGAGGGCAGCGTTGACTATTTTTACCTCCAGCTCACTGCCCTGTATCTGATAGGCTCCCTTCGATGAGCCCCCCTCCTTCAGAACTATAATAGGTATATTGACATCTGATAACTTCCCCTGGGGTGCGAACTTTGCCAGTTCCTTCAACTCCTTTTTGTCCAGGGAGATCTCCTCTTCCTTTACGTTCCTGTAGGATGGGTGGTCTTCTCCAAGTAGCTCGCTCAGCGACTTCCTGGACTTTGGCAGGCCATCGTTCAGGCTTTTGAGTTCTACTTCCCAGAAGGCCTTGCTCAGTCGATCTGAGTCCTCTTCCATGGCCTAGACCCGCTCGGCAACTATCATGGCATGGTCCTTGTCGAAGGGGTCAAGTGTCTTGACATCGATGATCCTGAAGCCCCTTCCCTCGAGGACTCCGATCTCGTGCTTGAAGACATCCCTCGGGTCCTTGGTCACATCGACACTCCTTGCCTTGATGGCTATCATTACTTTACCACTCTTTCTGAGGTACATGTCGGCATTGTCGGCAAGAATCTTTGCCTGCTCGGGCTGAGCAACGTCGCAGTATATTACGTCAACAACTTCAACGAAGTGCCTGTAGGACGCTGGGGTTCGTGCATCGCCCAGAATCGGAATCATGTTGCTCCTCAGAGAAGTAATCTCTATGAGCTCGCGGATAACCCTGGGCGCAAATTCCACGCAGAAGACCTTGCCCTTTGGGCCGATGATGTCTGAGACATGGCTGGGTGTGGTACCGCTGGCTGCCCCCAGATAGAGCACCTTTGACCCTTCCCTAATCGGCACTTCTGCTATGCCTTTCTCGATGGAGGCGGCTAGTTTGCTTCTGAAAGAGTTCCAAGCCCTGTACTCGACTTTCTTGATAGTCACTAGATCCTCGCCGTAAACCTTTTTGCCAGGCGCGAAGTTCTCCGTCGCCAGCCTCTTGCCCTCGTGGTCCTCTAGGATGTAAACGCCCTTGAACTTGGGGTGATCCCTCAGCGACGCCATTTATTTTCCCTTCCCCTATTGTCCCGACCCCTATCCTGGCCTCCGGTGCGTCCTCCTCCCCACCTCTCGCGGCTCCCGCCGCTCCCGCCTCGGTTACTGCCCCGCCACCTATCCCTTCTGCCCCACCTCTCTCTCCCGAACTGCCTCTCAGGTCTGCCTTCCCTAACGGGCGGTTTCGCGTATTTCTTCTGTATATCGGCAATGCGCCTATCGAGATCACTCTTGATGGAGTCCGCAACGAACTCGTCCCCAAAGGCGTCCACGCGGGCAACAATTGCTATTTTGCCTGCTAGCGCCCTTGCTATCTTGCCCCTCTGCCACCTGGGCGCGTTGTGGATCTCTAGGTGCTGGAAGATAATGCCATGCTTTGGAGGCCTCGCTCCTGTCTTAAGAGACCTGAAGAGTGCTTTCTCTGCGCCGAGCACCTGTATGGTGCTGGCGGGCTTTTTGGCGAGGTTCTCCAAGCTGCCCACGAGCTGGATGAGCCTCCCGCCCAGGGGGGAGCCGATGAGCGCCCTTAGATTGGGTGCAACTTCCTTCATCGTATCGTCGATGTACTTCTCAAGTTCGTCCCTGGCTACATAGAATTTTAGGTTCACCTCTGCGAGCTCCTTTATCCTATCGAGGTCTACGCCGCCTATGTCTGCGCCCATCGACTGCTTGGCGGTGTCGCAGATCGCCTTCGCCTTGTTGTCGCTCTGGACAATCTCATTAACCTCAGCTTCATCGAGGTTGGACCTCGTGCCGAACTTCGTGATTATCTTGAGGTACTGCTTGTGATCGGGTACCAGAGCATCGAGTTCGGGGAAATGGAGACCATACCATTCCCTGATGCGCGAGACGCCAATGTTGACACTCTTGTCGATCTCGTCCTGGGCAGCCACCGCCTGGGCCACGAGCCTGTCTCGCTTCTCAGAGGCTGTTCTGACCCTATTCTTGAGAAGGGACTCTGAGACAGCCTTGAGCATCTTCTCCATCTGCTTGGGGTTTACACCGGCCGCTTCGCATGCCTCGTCAATTGAGGACCTGAAAATGCGGCCCCCCTCGCTGGGAGCGATGACCTGGGACTCTACATTGAACTTACCCTTAATCGATTTCGCCTCGAGCTCTTCTTCAAAGATGAAACTGTCATAGCCCATCTTAATTAGATCAGAAACAAAATTCTCGAGAATGGAGCAGGTACCCAGCTTCTCGAGATCATAGAGCTGGCTGATCGCTTCTTCCGAATTCTCAAAAGTCTTGGCATTGAGAAGCTTAAGATCTTCATTATATGCAAAAAATCCGATGAAGCTATCAACAATATAGCACTTCAAGACCGACACCTAACCATTTCTATCTTTGAGTCTTACTTATAAATAGTGGATATTTTGCAATAAGTTGTGAATATTCATGAGATCCATCTGCAAAGCCATCGTTTTTTCATTTGCAGAGAATTGTGCATTACAGTGCTAGCTTTTGAACCCCTTGCATACGAGATAAGTCTCGGAACTGCTGTCCCTTGAAGCCTTTGGCTTGAATATCCTGACCTGAATGAAGCTTCTTCGTACATCCCGGCAAAAGCTCTCGAACTCGGGACCCATCAAAACCTTGATGACCATGGACCCTCCCTTCCTCAGATACTTTGGCGCGCTCTCAATTGCGAGCATCGCCAAGCCGATCTGCCTTGCGTGGTCGAGGTCACGGACACCCGAGAACTTTGGCGCCAGATCCGACACTATCACGTCGAAGGGTCTGTTGGAAAACTTGAACGCCTCTTCCAATACTTTGGAATCCTCAACATCGCCACGAATGAGCTTGACATTCTCGTATGGCAGTGGCCTTATGAAACTGAGGTCAATCCCAACAACCAGGCCATCATCGCCCACCATCTCTCGCTCTACCTGGAGCCAGCCGCCCGGTGCAGCACCAAGATCGACGATGAAATCGCCCTGCCTTATGATCTTGAAACTCGAGGCAATCTCCTTCAGCTTGAGAGCGGATCTCGATCTGTAGCCCTCCCTCTTGGCCTCTTTGTAGTAAAAATCCCCCAAAACCTGGTGTTTACCGGGCATTCTTGCCCTCCCCAAGTGCAGAAAGCCTGCTCTGCTCTGCTTTTATTGAAGCTGTAAGCTTTATGCAACTCTCGGGCGACACCGGCTGCCCCTTCCCGCATCTCTCCAGATCGGGGCACGTCAGGCATGCACACCATATCACGTCGTTCAGGTCGATCTTCTGATGCTTTTTTAGCATGGTGACCCTGTAGGCTGTCCTTCCCTTCTCCTTTATCTGGACCCTTTTTATCAAGCCCCTCTTCTCCAGCTTTGAGATAGTCCTAGTGATCTCCCTGCTGTTCATCTTGAGGGCCTTTCCGAGGTCACTCTGGCTCATTGATCCGCCGTTGCAGTTCTGTAAAAGTGAGAAGATCTTTTCCTCTAGCGACTCGGACAAAAAAGGGCACTCTCAGATAGAGATTGGAGCATTTACTATAAATATATCTCCAAATCGAGCTTCTCAAGCAGTTCTTTGTAGCGGTTTCGAACGGTCACCTCGGTGACGCCTGCGGCATTAGCAATGTCCCGCTGGGTCCTCTTGCGCTCCAGCAGCACGCTCGCGATGTATACGGCAGCTGCGGCAACACCCGTCGGCCCGCGGCCCGAGGTCAGACCCTCGCTACTGGCGAACTTGATGATCTCCACTGACTTGCGCTGGACCATGCCGTCCAGGGTCAGTTTGGATATGAGACGGGGGACGTAGTTTATCGGGTCGGTTGGCGATACCTTGATGGTGAGCTCGCTCGATATGAAACGGTAACTCCTCGCGATCTCCTTCTTGTTCGCCCTCGAAACCGAGGCAACCTCATCCAGGGTCAACGGAACGTTGTACTTACGACAGGCAGCGTAGAGTGCAGCGCCGGTCATGCTCTCGATGGACCGACCCCTTATTAGCTGGCTCTCCACAGCCTTGCGGTATAAGAGCGCCGAGGCCTCTCTTATGTTTCTGGAAAGTCCAAGTTGGGAGGACATCCGCTCGAGTTCGGAGAGGGCAAATGCAAGGTTCCGCTCCGAGGCATCAGATACCCTTATGCGCCTCTGCCATTTTCTTAGACGATAGATTTGTGCCCGCTTCTTGGATGTGAGGGACTTACCATAGCTGTCCTTGTCCCTCCAGTCGATCATTGTGGACAGTCCTTTGTCGTGGATCGTAAGGGTGACAGGTGCTCCAGCTCTTGATCTCTTGTCCCTCTGGTCATTGTCGAACGCACGCCACTCAGGGCCGGGATCGAGAAGCTTGTCCCTTATGACAAGCCCGCAACTTGTGCAGGTAACCTCGGCACGCTCATAATCCCTGACCAAGGATTTGCCGCCACATTCGGGGCAGATATCATCTAGACGTTCGTGAATTTCAGAAATGTCTCTTTGCATAATGTCCTCTCCCCTTACGGAACCTTCTCTCCTCCCACCAAACCTCGGCGTTTCTATACTGGGAAGCGTCTAAACCGTGCCGGAGTTTTATTGATGCATAGGGTGTAGAGACGGGACCGAAGACATCTATTACAGTGCCTATGGGATCCCTGCCTCTGATGAATGCCATGGAACCAATTGGTGGGGGGTTCTTCGCTCTTACGGTCAAAAGACCACTTTTGGATAGATGCATTGTAGTCCCGAGTAGCTGCAAAGATCGACCATCTCCGAACGAAAGCCACGATAAAACATCCCATCCGTAATTATATCCTTTGCTTATAATATTACTCGATTGTAAATTCGGTTAATTTACCTAGATTTTTTTCCGGAGAGCCCTCTTCCTCTGGATTGCCAATGAGATCTCCCTTAGAAGCTTCAGCTTTTTGTCCTTCTTGTTGATTAGCACTCGCCCTGGCCTCTCCCAAGACGCTGAAGGCATCTTCTTTGCGGCCTCGAGCACGGGTGCCAAGCCAAGCTCACTGCAAGTTTCGAAAATCTCGTCTGCCGTGGGAGTGTCAACCGCCACGCTCTTGGGCACCATCCTGCCCTCCTCCCTACTCTTCTGAGAATCAATATACGCAGGCCAAACTACTATCATGCCATTATTCTTACTCATGGGGAAGCACGCTCAATTGCCATTATTCATTAATGGCTAATAGAGCGGTAGTAAATAAAAACAATTGCAGCAGAGTTCAAATAAACAATACTTGCGTTTATAGAAAGACAGTGCGCGCGAATAGCATCCTCGGAATGGCCTTCCACTCAACTAGGAGTTAGCTAGCTAACTCATAGCTGGTACTAGATCAAATGGAAGACAAAGGGGATGGCAGCCCCGTGAGCGTTCCCCTACAGAGTAGGAGGAGTGGTTTTGTGGTTAAATCATAGGGAGTACGGTTTGACCGCCTCACAGTCGCCATCTCCGATGCTCACAAATGCCGTCAATTATTAAATGTTTTTTCAGAATTAGACCCATTTTTATTCCCAATCCTGTCAGATTCTTGGCGACTTGGAAATCGGTGCCAGCGGCCAAGAGTAATTATTTTTTATTTCTCGACCAATTCCTTCAGTATTTGTAGTTCAGATACAGGAGCACTACCAACGCTCCCAGCGTGAACAGTTCAGGCAGGAAGGCGAATGGCCCTAGGCCGAAGGGGTGAAAGCCAAAAGCTCTAATCACAAAGGGGTTGGAGGCAAATACGTACATTAGGAAAGCTACAGAAAATATGATCAGACCGATGGAGAACTCCGATCGTGTCCTGCGGTATAGGCTTACATAGGAGACGAGCAGGAAGAGCAAGATTGCTATATTTAATGTGGAGACCACTGCATCCACAACATAGAAGAACTCTAAATCTCCGGCGATGTTGTACGGAGGCAACCGGTGTATCCAATGAGCAAAGGGGAGCAAAAATGTTGCTGTAGCCCATAGGGCTGCCAGAACAACTACAACCATCATCAATACTAAAAGCAGCCCATTTATTGTGCTCCTATCCATGCCCTTATCCGTGCCCTTATCCATGTGAGTCTCCATCCATATCACCCTTTTCTACTTTTTCCAGATTTTCTTCAAGATCTCCTCAAATACGGCATAGTTGGCGTCCATCGTCGGAGACAGGAAGTAGGTCACGCCATACCCCTCCCCGGCGGAAGTGATGATTTTATTCTTCTCAAGGACCTCGAGATGGTGCCTTATGGTCCTGTAGTCCATTCCGAGCTGGTTTGCCAGTTGGTTTGCATTCTGCGGTGTTTCCCTTAGAATCTGAATTATTTTAGCGCGGCTGATGCCCCCTCTAGTACCTGCGATTAGCCAGCCAAGCAGATACTTGATCGAACGGGCATCTGAATACATTGCCACTACTCCGCATTTGAGAAAAGCTTTCTAGCTATTGATAAGGTATTGCTCCTTAAGTTCTTTAGTGCCGCTACTTCTGGAAAGATCTAAGAAGATTTGGAATATAATTGGGTATAGATTTTGAAAAAAATTTAATAGGCAAGCCAAAAATTGTGAAGAACTAGAGATGGCAGCAATGGTTCAACTGATTGACCTTATTCTAATGTTGTTCCCAACGTTCACCAACCTCTCAATTTTTCTTGGAGGGACACCGATGTTGTGTTTCGCCATCTTTTTCTTTTCAATATCGTTAACCTATCGAGGGGCAATGAGGCTCACGCGATGGGCGATGAGGCACACCCTATGGCAGAGCAACATCCTTCACAAAGATTGAAAATATTAGCATTAGTTCTTGCTGTTCTCGCTGTGGGGCTTTTCGCTGGATACGCACTGAGTTCCTATAGCAGCCAGAGTCAGATTTCTCAGCTTAATTCGAATATAGCTAGCCTGGAGAGCCAGCTGTCTGCGGTGAATTCGCAGATCTCAAGCCTTCTGTCTGGTAACTCAACAGTCTACTCGGCCAATAACCTGAACCCACTCTATGAATCCGTGAAGGGGTCAATTGTGACCATCGAAGGTCTCAATGCTGAGAATGAAAGTTCAGGCACTCAGTACAGCGAAGTCCTCGGCTCGGGTTTTGTCGTTAACCTCACCGGCACCCCTCTTATCGTCACTAACTACCATGTCGTTGACGGCATGATAAATGGCTCGGTAACATTCATCAATGGCGAAGCTTACCCTTTCACGGTTCTAGGTGAAGACCCCTACAGCGACCTTGCAGTCCTCCAAGTTCAGGCCCCTAGTGACCTGCTTCAGCCCCTTACCGTAGTCTCCTCAGAGACACTGAATGTTGGCGATGTGGTGATTGCCATAGGCAACCCCTACGGCCTTCAGAGTACTTTGACCTCAGGCATAGTAAGTCAGTTAAACAGGGCTATCCAGACGGACATTTCTGGCAACTACCTGATAGCAGGCATGATCCAGATCAGCACACCCATCAACCCTGGAAACTCGGGAGGCCCCCTCTTGGATACCCAGGGAGATGTGGTGGGCATAACCTCGGACATAATCTCAGGCTCCCAGAGCGTCGGCTTTGCCGTCCCCTCCGATGCGATCATCCGGGAGATAAATTCCCTTGTTACCACGGGCTCATACACCCATCCATACCTGGGCATAAGCGGCATCGACCTCGACTACCTTACTGCCCAGGCAGCTGGCTTGAATATTACCTATGGTGTGCTCATCGAGGCAGTGAGCCCAGGAAGCCCTGCTGCAGGTGCCGGCCTTAGGGGCGGAGCCCAGACAGTAACAGTTGCGGGCGAGAGTGTCACCATTGGCGGAGACATAATAATCCAGGTGAATGGCCAGCCAGTAAAGACCTTGGACGATCTGACATCATACCTTGATGAGAACACCTTTCCGGGTCAGTCTATTAACCTAACTGTGGTCAGAGGAGGCATTGATCTAACAATTCCAGTCGTCCTTGGAGCCAGAAGCTAACAGCTTTCCCCTGCAATAACTAAAAATTGATGCCCAGCTTTGGTTTCCAACACTATTAATGATAATTATTGAAAAACAAAGAGATGCAAAAACAATGCAAGAGCCCAAGGATGAAGAGCTTTCAAAGGATGCGCCTAGTGAAGCCACCGCGACAACGTCACCGAAGCCTAGGCTTTCTCAGCGAGTCAGGTCGCTGGCTTCGAAGGACGCATTGATTTGGATTTTGCCTCTTGGGTACGTCATTATACTCCTCATAGCCTATTTCCGCTACGGCATAATCCTGAATGCCTCTTTAGGCGTTATTGCCATAGTTGCAATTCCCATAGCAGCTTATGTAAGCAGGTCAAGAGAGTTCTTGAGAAATTCGATACTTATTGTCATCATGCTCCTTTCCTATGAAGCGCTCCAAAATGTCATTGCCGCGGTTACTAACCCCAGCACCGCTATCTCTCTCGTTGCCATTGATAGGGCGATGTTTGGTTTTAACTTCACGGCAGCAGTTCAGAATGCTTTTTTATCGCCCATTACGACAGCTATTGCAACAGCATTTTATAGTTTACATATATTTTTGGTCATAATTGCAATGCTAATCTTCTGGTTTGCTAACAAGAAGATCTATAGAGGATATACATACTCTCTTATTCTGACATCGTATCTTGCAGTGGCCACATTCGCAGTATTTCCAACCGATCCTCCATGGATTTCAGGAGTTGCCCAAAACCTTGTGGTGGGTGGATATAAGATGATTCCAGTCATTAGCATACTTGAGCAGGACTTTCTTTCCGTAGCAAATAAGCTGGCTGCCTTTCCAAGTTTGCATGCGGCCTATGCGACACTTTTCCTAGTATATACAATTAAGTTAAATCCAAAGTTGGGTCTAATATCAGGTCCTGTTTTCGTTGGCATTCTCTTCTCTACACTCTATCTTGGGCAACATTATGTAATTGACCTGATCGGGGGAATTGCCTATTCGTTGGTCGCATTTTTCATAGTCGAGAGGCTGATCGCAACGAAAAAGGCAGACAAGAATGTAAAATGATAAGCCACATCCACTTTGGATGCTGGAGTAGGTTGGCTTTTATGAAAAAAGAATGAACGTGGAGACGGGAAAACCCCAAGAGAAGATTGATGATAACCATTATTAGGCTGCTTAATTTTCTTTAAGTGAAGGAAAAATCCCCTATGCATGAACTCTCACTTGCCGTGAGCGTTGTGGACTATTTGAAGAATCTGGCAAAGGAGCAGGGCTTGAGGAGGATAGATGCAGTATTCCTAGAAGTGGGGGAGCTGACACACGTGGATCCACGGCAGCTGAGGGAGTCCTTCAAGATAGCCAGCCAGGGCACAGTGGCCGAGGGAAGCAAAGTGTATGTTAAAAGGAGGTCGCTCAGCCTCAAGTGTGCAAAGTGCGGCAGGGAGAGTAAAATAAATCTGAAAGAGGCGATAACCGATTATAGTTTGAAGTGCTCCTCCTGTGGCAGTACGGATGTGGAGATCGATAAGGGAAGGGAGCTCCTACTCAAGAGAGTGAAGGGTTCGAAATGAAGATAACAAATGAGAGGAATCCTTCGAAGAGTGAAGAATTGCAATTTTGCGATGTTCTATTTTAAGAGGATTGCGTTGAGGACGCCGTCCTGACCCGGTCTCGATGTCACCTTGGCATCGCCAAGCTCGGTCTCAACCATGGCGCCCTTGGTAATAACCCCTCTTCGGGCATAGTCGACGTTGGAGGGATTGTTCTTAACTTTCAGGAGCTTAACCTTCTTCGTAGCGTTGGTTTTGGGATTCGTGACATTGACAAAGGCAGCCTCGTCCAGCCTCGTCTTTATGTTGCCGCCGTAGACCCTCGTAGCCTTCTTGCTATCCGCTTTGGTAGACATGGCAGTCTCCGTTGGCGCAGAGCCCAGCTCGAATCTCCTCTTCTCCCTACTTGAGTGAAGCCTGCCGCCTGTCGGTTTCCTCTTGTCGCGACCCTGGAAGTAACTCATCTTTATCCCTCAATTCAGCACCCTACCTAAAATAAATACAAATATAAACGATTCGATTTCGAGTTAATAGACTAATCTTTATATTTACGAACTTGTCTAATTTCTATTTGAAGGAAACGGTTTGAGTGAGCTAGAATATCTCGGTCTATATGGCAAGAATTCGCAGGAAATATTCCAGAACAGGATTATTTCGTTCCTGAGGGTTCAGGGCCTCAAAGTTAGGGAGTTGAAAAGTAGTTCTGATGGTCGTTTCTCCATCAATCAACTAAGCATTTAGTAGTGATTTTTTTCATCACCATCAGTTGACTGGAATTTTTATGGCTTTAAAGATTAATAGGTAAATTGTATGTCCATCTTTGATGGAGTCAACAACTGGCTAAAGAGGATGAGGGATGCTCCTCCGGTTCCGACTACTGCCCTTTGGGCTCCCCTCTTGGCTTTTCCTCTTTACCTTTGCAGTGCTTCTCGTGAAAAGTCAGTGCATTCTCCCTACCTCTTCCCTCAGTATGGATCATCTTCCCACATTTAGAACATTTTGGCATCTTATTCACCACCTTGGCGCGGATTATATAATGCGTTGTACGCTCGTCACCACTTATAAAGAGAATGCATTAGGACCTAGGCTAAAAAGGGAGCTGCTGCTCAATGCTATCCATTCAAGATGTAGATAATGAATGCCAGAGTCTCCAAGGCTACAAACCAGACCAAGGTAAGCACATATTTTTGGAAGAGAGCCTTAAGTTTTTTAACCCACTTCCCCTCAAAGATCCTAGCTTTATTCATTGAGAGTTCATCTGTTTTTTATCTCTGGAAATTAATGGGGTGGTCACTGTAGTTAGGTTTTCTGTGTAAAAGTGACCACAAAGGTGGTCAATCCTTTTGGTTCTTCCAACTATCATAGCAATAGTATTTGCGATTTTAGGTCTGGGCGGAATCATCTGTGTGTTCATCGCGAAGATTTCAGATTAACCGATAGAACTCCATCAACTTTGAGGAGTGACCAAATAATTATTAATTCAAAGTTTTTTCGTTATCATCAGGTTATCTAAAAACATCCGTTTTTGGGTTTGGGTTTGGGGATTAAAATTTTTTACTAGTCAGCTATACGCTAAAGGTCTTCTGGGTATGTCTTTGCCCAGGTTTGGGCAGACTTTTCATAACTCTAGGTTGATTAGGCGAGTGCTGGCAAGAAACAGAAATACAAAGTTCTCACCCGAGGAATCAGGTGAGGTGGGTGAATCAATCCAACACCCTGAGCCCCAACCGTGATATCAGAAAGGGTGTTGAACTATATACATAGATCTGCTGTAAAGTATATACCGCTATAGACATGGCTTTGCCCATCAAGAACAAATACGCATAACCCTGTCACTTGTTCGAAATCCTAGAACATGGTAAGCTGTATAAACGGAAAATGGGCGAGTCTCCAATGAAGGCGAATAAATAGGCTCGCAATAGTGGTAAGAAGGGGCGGTAGGAAAGACATGAAAAGAATACAGATTCTAATCGTGATGCTGTTCCTCGTAGCCTCGCTCGCCTGTGCCCTATTCTACTTCATAGCCCCCGTTTCGACCCCGTGGCTCCATCAAACTTATGGTCAAATTGCCGTCTCTTTTGTGGCTCTGGCAGTTCTATCCTCTCTCCTGTTCGTCGCTGCCTCAAGGCTGAGTAGGGTTCGTCGGAAGTCCGTCGTGTCCCTCACAATCAAGGATATTGCCCTACTCAGTTTTGTGGCAAGTGTAATCGTGTTCAGCATTTTTGCGTATATAACGGCCACTTCAAGCTATATTTCTGCATCTCGTGCAGCTCTCCTTGCATTCTACCTTGAATTCCCCGCTGGCACAGGCCATTATATCTTCGGTGTCTTTGGCTTCGCATTCTTTGTTTTTGCTTCTCTCGGTCTCATGACTTACTTCCTCGACAGAGGAATATTGGGGGCCTTCAAGGATACGTTGCGATTCTTTGTCTTCCCGGCACTTATGGTCTATGAACTTTGGCTATTGCTTGTCGATACCAAGGAGATGCCGCTTCATGTTACGTTGTTCTTGGCTGGTACTCCGCTCGCAGGCATAGTGACCAATTGGTTTGTTTTTGTCGTCTCGTCTGGTCTCTTCGTCATCGGGCTCGCGCACAAGAGACTGGGGCTTTGAAGTCTCAACAGTGTGTGTGCGGGAATTAAAAAAACTAAATTTTAATCCTCACACACAATTTTTGACAACCAATGACTCCCTTTAACTCAGTACATCATTTCAAGTTAGCCTTGCTACGACGCTTTTCAAAGAAATAATATGCCCCGCCAAACACTATCCCCAATATTATCGCAACCCACCCACCTATGATCATACGAGAATTTGACGAAATATGCAAATACCAATACCCTAAGATTAGCGTCCCTATTCCTACCACTATTAATATTATAGAAAGCATAGCTATGACAAAATATTGATCAAACAAAACTTTTGTTTCAGTTGACATTCTTCGCATAAAACTCGCATTAAAGCATTTGAATGCACTATCTATTATCGGTTTTTTAACTCTGCAACCTCCTTTATCAAAAAAAAAATTAAAATTTAATCCCAAACCCAATACCTAAAGTGGGCACTCCGATTTTAACCCTTTTTCTATTATGGGCGTTGATCTATAGCCCGACGCTGCTCATCAATCCACTGGAGTTTGAATCTACAACAAAGACGACCTTCTTCCCGTCATGGTCATACCTGACATACCATACGGGTGCATGTAGCAACTCGCCGTCCGATACCTCAAGCTGGGTGTCAATCTGTTCAATCGTATGGAACTTGTGGACATCGTGGGCCTTCTGGTACTGGAGTTGGCTGACCAGCGTCTTGGCCTGTGCCTTGGCAGCCTCCTCGCCCACGTCCCCGTTCAGCACCTTCACGCCCTTCGGTAACTTGGAGCCATCGAAAATCATCCGCCCCTCAAGCGCAAACTGGAACTCCTTCGGCCGGTATACGCCCAGCGCCTTGACAGCAACCACGGGATAGTTATAATTTTGGTCCAACTCTTCGGTCTTGGAGATGACCTGGCCGGGACGACCTACTGTGCTTTGAGTCGCGCTCCAGAGGAATGTTACCTTTGTCCTCGCCGAGACTGGCACGATCCAGTATGGGACCACAGACAATGTGACCTCCTCGAGCTTGGACTGTTCCTGAAGGTGCTTGTGGAACAGGCCCTTGTTCATCTCCTTAGCCACCTGGGCGAGGACGCTCCCACTATCGGAAAGATTGATGGAGAGCATGGTGTGGTTCTTGACGTTTCTCCAGCCCTCGTTCCCGAGGGATATGCTGATCCCACAGAACTCGCAGGTGATGACAGCCTCATCGACCTTGGGAATGATTGGGGCTCCGCAGCCGGGGCATTTGAGCTGCGTTGCGCCTATGGCGCCGACCACATCGGAGGGCCTGCCAATGGTGCTCTCCCCCTGCGGAGGCGTAGGAGAACCGCTGGTTGAAATAGACTTTACGGCCGAGCCACACTTTGGGCAGAACTTTGCATCATCAGGAATTTGAGTACCGCAGTTCACGCAGAACATAGGCTATCGACCATTAGTAACTTTCTCACGATTAACAGATTAAACTTTTGCAAGACTTTCTCTCTTTTTTGCTAACCGGATATTGGTTGTTTGGGTTTGGGGATTAAAATTTTTTACTAGTCAGCTATACGCTAAAGGTCTTCTGGGTATATCTTTGCCCAGGTTTGGGCAGACTTTTCATAACTCTAGGTTGATTAGGCGGGTGCTGGCAAGAAATAAAATTGAATCTCACCCGAGGAATGCAGGTGAGTTGGGTGAATCAATCCAGCACCTTGAGCCCCAACCGTGATATCGGAAAGGGTGTTGAACTATATACATAGATCCGCTGTAAAGTATATACAGCTATAGACATTTTATTAGCTCTTGTCAGGTCAACAATCCTAGACTTCATGAATGACCGATGTTCTATAAAATTTAGATTTGGTCAACGAACGAGGTATTATAAGCAAATCAACTTGAGCTTAATTTATGAGTGGCGAGAATTCCCAAGACAGCTTCAGCAATGATCGGGCAGAGCTGTTTGAAGCTCTAGGGCATCCGACCCGAATAAAGATTCTTGAATTGTTGGCTAATTCCCCAATGGGATTCTCTGATCTTAAGAAAGCTCTTGACATTGACAGCGGGGGGCAGCTTCAGTTCCACTTGGGCAAGCTGCATGGGCTTGTAAAGACAGTAGAAGGAAACTATGCCTTAACCGATGAGGGAAAGGAAGCGCTGAGGATAATGGCTGCTAAGGGGCCAGTAAAAATTGAGCCAAAGACCAGACATTCCATAACTCCTCTGCAGGCAATCACCATAGTCTTGGCCATAGCCCTTGTCTTTACAATGGCTTTCAGCCTCTATAATAACCAACTGCAAAATCAAAAATTCAATAGCTTGAACCAGAGCTTTTACAATCCATCCATTCCAGCTCAAGCTGATTTCCCTTCCTACGTCTTGACGCAGCTGAACATATCTGCCCTAGATGTAACGATGGCATGGCAGGCAATAAGCGCTAGAACCGATTTTCAAGCCGCTTTGGCCAGCTTCGGGTCCTCAGTCATGACTGGGGGGATAAGCATGGAAAACAATTCGTGGGAGATACATTTTGGGTTCATCCTGCCTCAGGGTCAGTATCTCTGGATATATGATCCTAATGGCAGTGTTTCATATGCTTTCGTCCCATCATCAAATGTCTCATTTAGTTTTCAGCCGACTCCTATGAGTTAGGCTTACTTCATTTTGTAGTCGTATAAACCGAGAGAGATTCAATGCACGACAGTCTTGGCTTGCGTTCTGTATAAAGGTGATCCACTTGTTCTCACTTGATAATAAAAGCAATATCCTAGTCGTTCTATAACTAATTACAGTGGAAGAGATGCGAAAATCAATCCCGTTGTTCGTTGTTGCAATAATAGCGATAGCGACAACAGGTGCTCTCTTCTATCTATCTGGAGGCTTTAGTTCTTCTCCTCTTTCTTCCGCCGGACCTCGTCCCTCATCCATAATATTTGTCAATGCAACCATCGATAATGCCACACAGATAACAGCCTATGTCACCATAAGGCCAGAACTTCCACCAGGTATCAATAACTTGACTGTTGAAAGTGTGATGGTGGACAATATTCCACAAAACCTGACCCCTGCACTATATGTGCTTTATCCAAACCAAGTTCAAAAGTTTGTCATTACTGGGACAGACACTAATTGGACGGATGGTGCTGACCACTTTGTATATTTATTCGTATCTTGGGGTTTTCCAGCCGGGATATATATCAGCAAGTGATAACGATGTCTCAAAGTCTGCTTATTGCTTAATTTCTTAGAGCGTGCAATGTTTCTTAGATTATTTTTTGTCATTTGGCGATATTGCAGATAATCAGCAATCTCTTTATCTTGTTTGCCATAGCAAAAAAAATCTTAGGCGATGGTTTTTCGCCTTTCACCTACCTTTATTCTCAGAGTACAGGCGCATCAATTCAGGAATGGAGATGTAAAATAAATGGTTGTCGATATATTGATAAGATTCCCACTCTGGATCGGGCCATTGTATACTCCCTTAAAGTAGGCTTGCCAAGGTCCGACCCACAGGATATAATTGCCCGGACCAAGGGAAATATTCAAGTCATCTGATGTGTTTGTATTACTATAGATAATTGGACCGATAGTTGGGAATGCTATTCCCGTATATTCCTGTATTCCGGTTTCATTTGTAAGGATAATTTCCATTTGGCATGTATTAGTTGCATTATTACCTGTTATATTGAAATCCAGATGCAAATGCACATTGGTAGCACCGGAAGGGATTGAAAAAGCATGATCTGAAGAGACCTCTACACCAATGGCATCTCGATTTAAAGAATAGGTAGATGCATTTAGCTGCTGGATATGGTAAACCGAAAAAAACAAAGTAGTGCTCACCACTAAAAAGACTACAACTGCAACTATTGCAATTGCAATTATTGTTAATATTACATTTTTTCTTTTCATTTTTGTCCATGACATAATGTGTGCTGCTTCGGTTAATCCTTTTGTGTTGTAGATGTCTGAGAGAAAATCGCGCGTTTAGCAGGCTCAAAATTAGAACAGTGTCTTCTGTTTCGTTTCCTTACCTTTATCCAAAATCTCAAGGACGGGCTTAACCAGCGACCTTAGTTGCTCTTCCGTAGGTACCCCATCTCCGCAAGTGACCTCAAGCAGAGATTGTAGCGGAGGTTGTCAAAACGAACGTGTTGTAGCACTTCGATGATATTATGTAACTCAGTCGGAAATGTTACGGATTTGATTATTTTTTCCACTCATAATCCTGGGGAACTAGGTATCATTTACCATATCCACCAAACAGAATTATTAGGGGTATACTCAATGAACATGATGATCTGATAGAATGGAAGAAGTATGTAAAAACTGTCGCCTTGTTGATAGATGGGGCTTGCTCCATAGAGGTTTATGTCTGAAATAAAAGTGGTTAAGTTTGATGCACTTTGAGTGTTCATGGTTAAAAATACTAAGTTGCCCACGTTGTCGGTAACTTGGTAGCCCATTGATTCAAGTTCGCTTTTGGTTTGATTAACGGCATATACCTTATTGAAGTAGGCATATGCAAATCCGCTTGAGACGACAATTATTATTAGAAAAATTATAACAATGGCAATTTTTAATTTTTTCATTTGCTCATCTATTTTTGTTGTTAGTATACTTCTGAGTTAAGTCTTGGGATTTATTTAATGTGGTTGCTTGTCGCCGAAGATTTCTAGGAATCCTTTCATTTTCCAGTAAGTGTCGAGGAATTCCAAGCCTCGTTGCGTGGCGAAGTAGTAGACTTGTTCGCCGTCGGTGAGTTTTCTGGCCAAGCCAAAGCTGCACAGGTTTTCTATTATTGTCCTGAGCCGGTCGATGGGGACGCCAACGCCATAGGAGATGCGGGTAATTTTTCCTCCTTCGGGATAACGGATTAACACTTCCAAGACCGAAGCATAAAGATCGGCTCTTGAACGCTTTGCCTCCCTTTCCCTCATGTGATCGTTGTCTCCCAGCGGTTATGCTCCATGGTTTTCGCCTCAAAAGGGTGGCGAAGGTAAGTTGAGTACTTTTTGTGGTGGCTTGTGGATGGCAACGCCGAAATCAGCCTTCAGTTCCTTGGTATAGGTTACTTGCTCCACGGCGCAGCCCTGCTCCAGCCTAACGGTGTCGGCGAAGATGCGTGCCACTTTGCACATGGCGCCAATCATGACTTCTTGGGCGTAGATGTCTTGGGCCTTTCCGCCCATTGTTGCCCATTTAGTAAGCCACGTAGGGCCCCATGCCCCATAACTTAGGTCAGGGCTCTTTCCTATCTCTACCCGTTCACCGATGATGGGTCCGTCGATTTGTGTCCCGCTTCTCACGATCACTTGCTTCGCTTTGAGTCCTTGTTTTGTTTCGACTTTGCCGCTAACGTCCGCTTCTTCTTTCACCATGATTTTGTTTGCCTGGAATTTGCCCCCAACCCGAAGATTCGTGCCTTCAAAGTTGCCTGCAATTTCTGTTGCGCCAAAGCCTTCAAGCCGGTCAGAGATAAAAAGGGAGCCTGCAACTTCGAATTTGCCACCAACCTCTATTCTTTCTGCATGGCAATCGCCCAGCACTTCGACTGAGCCACTAACTTGAATTTGGTCGCAGGTCATATTACCATCAACGCAGATTTTTCCAAACGTGGACAGCTTATTTCCTTTGCAATTGGCAGGCAGGAAACCTCTACCGTAGACCAACAGTTCTCCAAATTCCAATGGGGCTTTGCTCAAAAATTTTCCACCTACTCGTATATGTCCTGTTATGGAACCTCCTCCAACTTCGGCTTCGCCTCCTACGTTGAGGTCTCCTAGTTTGACTATGCCTGCGACTATTTTTCCGCCAACTTCTACGCTTGAAGCTTCAAAAGTGCTTTTTATTTCTGCGTGTCCGCCAACTCTAATCTGGTCACAGTTTATGGCTCCCGCCTCTATTTTTCCGCCGACATCGATAATTTCAGCCTTAATCAAACCTGTAACCTGCACCGAGTGCCCCACTCTGAGTCTTTTGTGCACGGTCAAGTTGCCATTTACTTTAAGCTGTCCTCTGTGGCATTCTAATGAATCACATTCGAAGTTACAGTTTACTTCTGCACTGCCTTCAAAGTGGACGCCTTCAACGTGTGTGCCTCCAGTAACGACTACTGATTTGCCGTTGCTTGCTTCGATTCTTGCATGGGAACCTACGATAAGATTGCCTTCGACCCTGTCGAGTGTTGCCGTTTCTCCACGTCGAACATGGATGTCTGACATTGTTTTAGCTACACCTCCTGTGCTATTAAGGGTGGCTCACCTTGCGTTACTGTGAACTTAAAGGATAGTTTGTTGTTCATTGCTACTCCGCCTTCAAAGCTCTTATTGCAATCAAGTATCCCATCGATGCAAGAACCACCGCGAAGACTATCAGGTAGAGCATGTTTCCAGCTATCGTCGACAATTGTGCTGCAGTGAGGTTCCCGTTTACTATGAGTAGTCTGGCAGTTTCGCAGGCTTTTGTGATTGGGTTAACCTGCGCTATGCCTTTGAGCCAGGATGGGAAATCTCCCAGGGGAAATATGGCGCTGCTCATAAAGATCAAGGGAAAGGCCAGGAAGTTAACGATTGCAACTAGCGAATCAACTTGTTTCACTGAATAGGCTAGTGAGGTGAAGAGACAGCCGAACCCAAAGGTTAAGAGTCCGAAGGCAACAAAGATGCCGATGAAGTTAAGTACTCCAAAACCCATGCCAACTTGTAGCCCGTTTGGAAGAAGAAACCCGACTATGAACGTAAGCAAAGCTATGAACATAGCTTTCACAAAGTTCTGCATAACCCCGGAAAAAAATATTGATGCTCTGGATATCGGCGCGCTCAGCAAAGAGTTAAGGTATCCTAGTTGCCTATCAAGCACTATGTCGATTCCACCGTAGGCAGCGTTGATTATAACTACGAACGAGATTATACCTGCCGTGAGAAACGTTATGTAATTCGCTGCACCGCCAAACACCGAGGCCATGGCAGCCCTTATCTGTTCAACCAAAACAGGCGACAACGCAGTGCCACCGATTTGAGTGGGAACAAGGTTGGCGGGGTTAAATGAACTGCCAAACAACGCTAGCCAAAAAACAGCCATGAATAATCCAGGCATCATAGCGGCGGGGTTACGAATCCACTTCTTTAGGAAACGATTTGTTAAAGCTAAAGTATCATTGAACATTTACTTCAACCTCTCGATTAAGACCCGCTGCCCAAACGAGTCTCCGTTTGGGCCTTTGTCCCGCATGGAATTGCCCGTGACTTCGAGGAAAACTTGGTCCAGCGTTGGCTTTACTAAGCCAATCTGCGTTATAGTTAGACCTTTTTGTGTGATTCCTTCGATTATGGATGGAAGGACTTGCCCGACTTGCAGCAGTTTTATTCTGTAGACGCCATCCTCCTTTGTTACGTCGGAGATGCCTTTAATGTTCCTAAGGAGATCCGTTGCATCAAAACCACCTTTTAGCTCCAGCGTCAGGACGTCTCCGCCAAGTTTTTCCTTCAGCTGCGAAGGAGAACCTGAAACTTTGATGACCCCTGCGTCGATTATGGCGATGCGGTCGCACAGTGAATCTGCCTCTTCTAGGTAATGTGTGGTCATGAAGACCGTGATTTTTTTCTCCTCGTTGAGATGTTTAATGTAGTTCCACATTTTCTGCCTAGTCTGTATATCCAGCCCTAAAGTGGGTTCGTCAAGGAAGAGAATTTTCGGGTCATGAATGAGCCCCATAGCCAACTGGAGTCTTCGCCGCATGCCCCCAGAATAGGTTTTAACCTGCCTATCCGCAGCCCCCTCTAATTCCAGCAGGTTTAGCAGGTCTTTGGCATTTTTGTGTGCAATCTCGTTTGGAAGGTGATGCAATTTCGCCGAAAGAAGTAGGTTCTCTATGCCTTTGAGCTCGTCGTCCGCTGTTAGTTCCTGAGGCACTACGCCTATGCATTCGCGGACCTGGGCAGGGTGCTTGCCCACATCAAATCCAGCCACATTTGCTTTCCCTTCCGTTACGGAGGCAAGCGTTGTGAGCATTTTTATGGTTGTGGTTTTTCCGGCTCCGTTGGGTCCTAGAAAACCAAATAATTCTCCTTCTTCCACAAAAAAGGAGATGTGATCAACTGCCTTGACCGATTTTTTGTAGGTTTTGGTAAGGTTTTCCGCCTCAATTATCTTATTTTTCATTTTAACCGTATCCTTTTAGAAGGACATTGCCAGCAGACGATAAATAGTCAGTTCACTTTTGGTAATTACGAAAAGTCATCACGAGAAGTTACTGCGATAGATATCTATCGTCTTTATCGGCATCATTATCCCAATTTTAAGCTGGGTATGTTGGGTTGGTTTTAAGAATTAATTCGATTAACTATACGATAAAGGTCTTCTGAGCATTGTCTTAGCTCGGTAAATTCCTCCTGAACTTCGTGTTTTTTATTAGGCTTGTTTTTGGTAGGTAGGATAAGTAATTTTTATGCCACTCGGATCAGGGACAGATTCGACATTTTTCATCACCATTACAGCATATCCCTTAACACCAGTGAACGAGGACCCCATTAGTAGAGACGTCTTTACCCATCCGACATTCGTAGTAATTGATACAACCTCTTCCCTTGATTTATCAATACTTTCAAGGAAGATAAGAAAGTCCTTCAATTCCGTTTCAAAATCGTTTATTTGGAAATAATAAATCTTCCAAGATTTGCTTTCATACTCGACTGAAAGGGGAATTTTGGCCACCTTTTCCGAGGATTATCTTCCATTTAATCTGACCTCTAAAACATAAAAAGATTTACCATAACCTTACACAATATATCATGGACAAAAATGAAGAGAAACTTGATAAAGGACGCCGAAGATATAGAGAAGAGATAACTAACGTTACAATCTGCTAGTCAACTATACGATAAAGGTCATTATCATATAGTAACCTGACCGATCAATGTTTCTTCATTTAAATCGTTTTGACACACTGCCAACACCATGACGAGATCATCAGTTTCTCCACTCATCAACTAAA